>ENA-OZRO01000536-OZRO01000536.1-human-gut-metagenome-genome-assembly--contig:-NODE-536-length-14207-cov-5.620690_pt1 | contig 14207 bp, 10 predicted proteins | sample MGYA00243267_ERZ653941 | MGnify/ENA primary metagenome ERZ653941 (study PRJEB26926, sample SAMN06164615) | human gut metagenome | biome: ENVO:00009003; feature: ENVO:2100002; material: ENVO:00002003... | reverse complement strand
CCACCACGCCGTCTGTTTTACCAAAGCGCTCCTGTACAGCCCGCATATCCTCCCATGCATGATCTACCCTGCAATGAATGCCGGTGACGAGCTGGGCGCTCTCATTCAGCTTGGTCTTGGCATCGTTCTCTGCGTAGTGCAGTGTCTGGGCAAGAGCATCGTATTCGGTCTTGTCCGGGTTGGCCGCATAGTCAAGGACGCGCTGTAAGCTGTCCTTGATTGCCCAGATCTTAGTTACCGCCAATGAGCAGGTCCCTCATGCGGTCGGTCTGGGCGTTGATGGCTGCCCCTTCCCGTGCAGAACAGTTCTCTGCCATTTCATCAATCTTATCCAGCACATCAAATACCTCCTTGGGCGGATGCCCGCCCGGCTCATATCCCAGCGCCCGCTGGCGCAAATATTCTGAAAGTGACAAACCACACTTTTTAGCCAACATCGTCACCTTTTTCTTCTCGGTGACGGTCACCCGGATGTTGATTCCGACAGTTCGATTTCTCATGCGCTCGCAGCCTCACAGGGGTTCGGGGCTGTCCCCGTAGGCTTTTCGGCGGGTTGCCCTGTGGCAACACTTCGCCCATGCTTGCTTCCCTCAAGCGCTCCGAGTGACGATGGTGACGATGGTGACGGTCTTTCTGGGATACCCCACCCCGATAATTGAGTTATGTCAATATCATCGTCACCACCGTCACCATCGTCACCATAGAAGCTCAAAAGACGAACCTTGTTCTTTCGATGGGTTTTATAGTGAATACCTTTCGGCTCGAACACTTTATCGAAATACTTGGCCATGTTATAGGTAAATTGATTCGGCTGTACTCCCTCGATATGCACTTCTGCAAGCAATTCCGATGCCGTTCCCTGCCAGTTTCCGACACTTTCGATATACTCTGCCGCTTTCCACAGGTAATCCGGCACAGCCTTGATTTCCCGTTCTTCTGCGGTTTCCTCATCTTCTAAAGTCCAAACACAGCTTTCTTCGCGCAAATGCAGCGTTCTGTCGTCCATATCGCGCCCGGTGAGCAGAATGTCAGCGGTCTGGCTCATGCGTTTTCTCTGCATGACCCAGCTTGTATCGGCTACGCCCATAAGACCTGTGGAGCCGGAAATCTGATCAAATGGGTCGGATGCAGTTTGCTTGCGCAAGTGGTGAATCAGCAAAATACAGATGCCATACTTGTCAGCAAGCTTTTTCAATGCACCTGCCTCCTTATAGTCGTTCGCATACATTCCACCGTTTCCGTCGCTTAGACGCACTTTTTGAAGTGTATCGATAACGATTAGACCAACATCGTGATATGTGTGGACAAGTGCCTCAACTTGTTCCTCCAATCCCTGCCCAATACTCGGACATTCGGTTTGCAGAATCAGCCGTTCTGGGGCATCGCCGCCGTCGATAAGCTGGAAAATGCGATTTTGCAGACGGTTAAATGTATCTTCCAACGAGAAATAAATCACGGTGCATGGCTCTATTTCTCGATTCCAGACAGGATTGCCCTGCGCAATCTGTAAGCAGAGCCACAGCGTCAGCCAACTTTTGCCTGCCTTGCTGGGACCGGCAAACAGCGCCAATCCGGCAGGGAGCAGACCGGGAATGATCCACTTGACCGGCGGCAGTGGCGTGGAGAGGAGTTCTTCTGCGGTGATTGCTTTCGGAAGTTTTGTAAAAGTCATTTGCATCATCCTTTCAATTTCAAGATATATACATTATCTCATATTATCGTGATTTTGTGTGTAGTAAGTTTTACTCTCCAGTAGTAAGTTGTACGGCTCGCGCCGCCCCACAGCCCCACAAGCGCGCCAAACGGCGGTTTTGCGGGTGATGTCGCGTCCGTGTGCGATGCGGAGCTGCCGCCCCACACGGGGCTTGTTTGGGCGAGATGTTGGAGTGAATCAGATTTGATTCACTTTTTCGGTTTTGATCCAAGATAGTGAATCAGTTCTGATTCACATTGGCGGTCCTCGTGCGTATTTCGCACAATCTTTCAGAATTGGTCTAATCATAAGTTCACTTCCTTTCCGTGCTGTATCGTTATTCTGTGTACCCCATTTGAATACACTTTCCGGAGAGAAAAAAGAGCCCGGAGGACCTTACCGATTTGGTAAGGCCCTCCGGGCTCTTATATATTATCTCTGTTCTATCCGGGCGTAAGGGTACACTTTCCCCGCAAATCTTGATGTGAATTCGATAAAAATCAAATACTGCGCGTAATATCGTCAATCATGCGGTGATCTAAATAATAAAAGAAACCGCGCACATCAAATATCACTGATTGGTTTTCAACTTGTTCTGAAAAAACTTCGTGTTATACAGTTTCAGTGCTGCGGGAACATCCAACTGATTCTTGCAGAATCCCAGCGTCTTTTCACAGTTGTGACCCATATCTGCAATCAGCAACAATCCGGAAACAAAGGCGGCCATATCACTGTTAAGGAACAGCAGCGGATCGGCCATCTCCTGTGGGGTGGCAAGGCGTCCTGCGCCTCCGTTTTCTTTGACAAGATTATCCTGCCCGCCGGCCATTTTCTCAAATTCCTTTTTCATGCCGGTGTCGGTGGAGCCCGGCAGCAATGCATTCACACGGATCCCGCGCTTTCCAAGCTCCACGGCTTTCAGCGAGGTGTAGTAGTTCATGGCACGCTTGGAGAGGGTGTAGGCCATAACACCCACGCCATCCTTAGGAGAAACTGATTTCATAAACGCAACCATTTCATCCCACGTCTTGCAGTCCATAACTTTCACATACTCTTTGCGCCATTTTTCCCACATCAGACCACCACAGCTTGTCACATAGGCAATGCTGCCGCCGGACGGAATGCGTTTTTCCAAATAGGTATCGGTCATGTACTTGTTTGCTATAAAATTCACTGTGAACGTCAGCCAGTAACTTGTCCGCGCCCCGGACAGACCCGCCACACCGAAGAATCGGTCAATCACCTGCGGCAAAACGCCAAAGGCCGCATCAATGCTTCCTTTATCGGACAAGTCTGTTTCAACAAAGGCTGACAAGCCCTCTATATCTGCTTTATTGCGATCCAGTGCGTATACCTGTGCGCCCAGTGCCACCAGTTTTTCACACAGTGCTTTGCCGATGCCGCTGGCGGCACCCGTTACAACGCAGACCTTATTTTGATAATCCTCCAACATGGATTTGCTCCTTTCTCAATGAAACTTCGCGGCGGCCAACGACAGTGTTCCATAGCCCTTCATACGGAAATAAATGGCACTGATTCCATCAGGGATTGCCAGTTCCGTTGTCTGCCATGTCCACTCGTTCCCTCTTGCCGCCGAAACCGTGCCTATCGGCTCACCATCCGCAGTGAGGAGTACGTCAAAGCCGCCATAATAGCACATACCACGCGTCTTGACCGATACTTTCGTGACATTCTGAAAATTCAGATATTTGAATCCAACTACCGTACCGGGAGTTAAATTGCAGATATATGCTTCCGGTTTACTTTCACTTTCCGGCATGACATCCGCACCGTCCTGCGTGATGTACGGGAACGGATTCTGCCCGGCCTCGACATTGACCTGCGGCGGCTGCGTCATATACAGGTTACAGGCGGCATAGGCGGGCAGTTCACGCAATTCGACAGCCGGCAAGGGAGCGCCGTTCGGTCCGCTTGTTGTGATTTCCACCTGCGGGATACGCCCGTCCGGCAAAATTTCAATCGGTTCCACCATGCCTTGACGGCAGAACATACTGCTGTTCGTGTGGCGATGGTAGAACACATACCAGCGCCCATTTATCTGCTCGATACTGCCGTGGTTGTTGCCCGTAAAATACCGCGCCGTATCACACAAGCCTAAATCGGCATTATCTACCAGCGTGCCGCCATAAACAAAGCCGCGGCAGGGGCTGTCACTGACAGCGTAGCACAGTTCATGGCTCAACTCGGACGAGTAGATAAAACAGTACGTATCCCCCACTTTGCGGATGCTGCTTGCCTCGAAAAATGCGTGTCCCTCAAAGCCCGTTCCTTTTGCAGTCTGGGCACCGGGTACAACAGCCGGATAGGTTTGCTCAACAGTCAGCATGTCGGACGCAAGGCGATAACAGAGCGCTCCTGTGCGACCCGGCATCATCGGCGGGCAGAAGCCGCTGTATAGCCATGTGGTTTCCCCCTCGGTCAGCACACCGGGGTCAAATTGCTGCTCATCACCGGGGCGTGCGCCCAAAGTCGTGCCATCCGGATAATGAACATCCCCGTAATAGGTATATTTCCCTGCGGGGGTATCACAGACAGCCACCGAGATGGCAGAGGTTTCGTTCAGCGCATAATAGAGATAGTAGCGTCCATCCGGACCGCAGGTCACATCGGGGGCGTACAGGCACTGGCGGCCATCCTCGTTATGGGCAGCTTCGGCGCGGGTGTAGATGATGCCCTCGTACTGCCAATCGGTCAAGTCATCCACCGGGGCTGACCAGCATACATAGTCGTTCTGGCAAAAAGCATAGCCGGCAAAGCGGTCATGGCTGCCGTAGACATAGACACGTTTGCCAAACACATGCGGTTCACCGTCCGGCACATACTCCCAGCTTGGGAGATACGGGTTCATTCCGTGATTTTTCATAATTTTCTCCTCATTCAGCGCTCAAATGCAGGATTGCCGGAGCGCAGCCGTCGGCGGTAAAGGTCACCGTCACAGGTCCGGTCTTTTCCGTGCTGCGCAGGACGGCCTGTAAATGACCCTGCCAGCTCTTATGGTGGTGTTGGTCGTAATGCTCAGCGTTTTTATAGGCGGCGCTGCCGTAGCCTTGCAAAGATGCCGCACCGTCCACCTCGATTTTCACATCATAGTCGGGCAGCAGTTTGACGGTGCCGTTTTTATCTGTTACATAAACATCCGCAAAGCAGAAATCCTGTCCGCCCGCGCGCAAAATGTTTTTATCGGTCTTGACGGTCAGCACGGTTTCGGCATCGGCTGTGCGCACCGAAGTGCGGTAGATTTCCTGTCCGTCCGCATCATAGCCAACACCCACGAGTTCACCCGGCTCATAAATGCAGGGAATCTTGGCAAAGTAGTCTTTCACCTGTGCCTTGCCCGCGCTCTTACCGTTCACAAAAATTTCCACACTGTCGGCATCCGTGTAGGCATCTACAAAAGTCCGTTTTCCCTCATATCCTTCATAAGTCCAGCCGTCTACCGTATCGGTCCAGCGGTAACTTGTGGCAATAGGGGGCTTTCCGTTATGAACAGGCGGCTGGCTGGCAAGGTACAGCGCGTGTACAGGCTTGTCTAAAAAGCCGCCCCAAATAAACTCATAACGATGCAGCGACGGCTCTGCCTGCCCTGTCAAATCCAGCACGCCGCCGTGATTTGTGACCCACGGGTAGCTTTTGTGTTCCTCGCTTTCCTCATAGTGCAGGTCGCAGCAGTTGATTTCACCCAAGTGAGATTGCAACGTCCAGACAAAATCGCCGATCAAGTAGGGGTGTGTCTTGGCAAACTTCATCGTATCCGGCAGCATGGTATGGCGGGTTTCGGTACCCAGCAGTACACGTTCCGGGTGGAGTTTGCGCAATACCTCATACCGATCCTCATAGTAGTTATACCCGGCAATATCCAAATAAGGGTAAAGGTTTTTTGTGGCATCTTCATCCATGCGGATGTAGGTTTCCGGGTAAACCTGCCCTTTCTCGTTGTCAGGCAGATTGTTGACTGCGCTGCGGAAGATGGACGCATAGTGCATCCAATCCGACTTTTGCCGTTCAGGGTCATCGCGCATCCATTCGTCCTCATCGGTTGTCAGATAAGGCGTACCATCCAGATATTCCCGCAGCCAATGTACGCTGGGGCATAAAGTGGTCGGACGGGTCGTATCCAGCGCATGGATGGCATCTACAATTTCCTTGCCGACGCGCACGCCCTTTACACCGCCGGCCTCCGGGATTTCGTTGCCGATGGAGTAAATCACCACACTGGGATGATTGTAGGCATCCTGCACCATTGCGGCTGTATCGACCTTAAAGTCCTGCATAAAATATCGGTTATAAGGGGAATTGGGGGACTTCATACGATACCAATAGTCAAACGCCTCATCCATCACATAAAGACCCACTTCATCGCAAGCTTTCATAAGACTGCGGCTCATCGGGTGGTGGGCGCTGCGGATTGCGTTGAACCCGGCCTTTTTGATATTGCGGGCGCGGTGCAGTTCGGTGGCATCATTGTTGATAACGCCGATAACGCCCATATCATTATGGATGCAGCCGCCGCGCAAAAACGTCGGTTCCCCATTGATAAGCAATCCACGCGCGGGGTCAATTTCAATGACACGCAAACCAAACGATTCCGTGACCGTGTCAACTGCTTTTCCGTCGCTGTACAGGGTGACTTCGGCACGATACAGATTCGGATGTTCGGCGTTCCAGAGCTTTGCGTCCGGAATTTCCAGTTCGACCACAGCGCGTCCGTCTGCAGCAGCCGCTTTGGCGCAAACTACTTCCTCCCCGTTTTTCTCGGCGATTCGCACCTCGGCACAGTCACCGCCGTGGGTCATTACCTCGACCCGCACGCAAGCGGGTGCGACAGACAACGTTGTGACACGCACGCCGTATCGTTCCATATAGGCGTCCTCACCCACCAGCAGATGCACCGGGCGGTAAATACCGCCGCCCGTGTACCAACGATTATGACCGTCCTGCGGCACATGGGCGGTGACTTCAATTGTATTGTCGCCTTCGCGCAGAAGTCCATCCAGTTCCACCGTAAATGGCGCGTACCCGTAAGCTTTTTCGGCGGCGGGGCGGTCATTCACGGTCACCGTCGTCATGCAGTATACACCCTCAAATTCCAGTACAAGGTGCTTATTTATAAGTTCCGACGTGATGTGCAGATTCTTTGTATAGGTATAATCGTTGCCGCGCCAGCCTGCCAGCAGAAACCATGTAAACCCCGGCTCGGTATTGCGCGGGGTGTTGAGCATGGCGTCATGCGGCAGGGTCACATCAAAATCGCGGCCATCGGGGCAGCTGAAATGCCAGCCGGTGTTAAAATCCAATCTTTGCATTGTCAATTTACCTTTACATGATTTTTGTGTCAGCTACAAAGCTGCGATTTTTGCCATCGGGATAAGCATCTCCCACAATCATGAACTCCGCTTTCCCGCGAATATCCTCAGAGGATGCCCCGACCATCAGCTCGACTTTCCCGTGTTCGACTTTCCAACGCATATCGGCATCCAGAAAAGCCAGTTGGCTCATTGGCAGGGAAAGACAGACCGTTTTTTCTTCACCCGGCTGCAGATTCACTTTGGCAAACCCCACCAGTTCTTTAACGGGACGCACCACGCTTGCCGCCACATCATGCACATAAAACTGCACGATTTCTGTGCCGGCTTTATTTCCTGCGTTGCGCACATGCAGCTGCCCTTTCAGTACACCGTCGGCCTGAACAGCGTCTTTTTCCAACTGCAATGTATCGTACTCGTATTTTGTATAACTCAGTCCATGACCAAAGCAGTAGCGTGGCGTGTGCGCTCCATCGATATAGGCGTTTTTCGGCGTGCCTCCTGTCATACTGTAACAGGTATTTGTCGGGTGGTTGTAGTACACAGGAATCTGCCCCTCATGGCGTGCCACGGTACAGGGCAGCTTGCCGCAGGGATTCGCCGTTCCGGTCAGCAGCGCGGCAATGGCCTCACCGCCCTGCGCACCGGGAGCCCATGCCTCCAGTATCGCGTTGCATACGCGGTCTGCCGTATCGCTGCTGATGGGGTGACCGTCAAAGTGAACGCCGACAACCGGCTTGTGCAGCGATTCCAATTTTTCTAAAAAGCGTTCCTGACAGACCGGCAGTCCAATGTGCATGGCATCAATACCCTCGCCCGTTGTGCAGGACGCATTCCAGCCATAATGACCGCCCAAAGTGCAAATCACCAAATCGGCATCTTTTGCGATCTGCAGCGCCGCATCATGACCGCTTTCCTCATTGCCTGCATAGGGGTATCCCTGTGCATACAGAAACTCTGTATGCGGGGCAGCGAGGCGCAATGCCCCCAGCATACTATACGCATCGGGATAGCAGCGCCGTGCCAGCGGCTCGACACCGGGGTTTTCCATAACGACTTCGCTTCCCGGATATGTCTTTTGCACCGCATTTTCCGCAGCCGGAGAATCCGCATCAGCCTGGATGCCGGCCATGCTCATCTTAACGCCCAGCGTATTTTCTTTCATGGCCAGTGCCGAATATCCGCCGAATAAGGCACGGACACTGTCAGCGTGCCAGCCGATAACAGCTACCTTTTTTACGCTCTTTGCCAGTGGCAAGACACCGTCGTTTTTCAGCAGGATCATTGACTCCTGCGCGATTTTGCGGTTCAGCGCCGTATCTGCGGGAGTGATTTCCGCCTGTACATTTTCAGCGGGGAAGGGGTTTTCAAACAGACCCAAACGGAATTTCATCGTCAGAATACGCAGCACCGCTTCGTCCAGCAGCGATTCCTGCACAACACCGCTGCGAATGTTTTCTTTCAGTTCATCGTTATAAGCCGCAATGGTCGGAAGCTCTTGATCCATACCCGCTTCCAGCGCAAGGCGGCCTGCATCGGCAGGACTCTCCGCCAGATGATAAATCGATTCCAGCTGTTCCACAGCACTGTAATCCGACACAGTTACACCGTTAAAGCCCATCTCACTGCGCAGCAGATCACGCAGAATTGCCTTACTGCCTGCCGGGACCTGCCCATCAATGGCAGCATAGGAGTTCATTACGCTGTCAAGTTTTCCATCTGTAATGGCTGCCTGAAACGGCTTGGCATAAACTTCACGCAGTTCACGCGGGGAAACGCCTGCCTGTGCTGTATGGATTCCACCCTGTCCTGCCATAAACCCAAGAAAATGTTTGCTGCAGGCACTCATACGATGTTTATCCTGTAAGCCTTTCACATAGGCTGTCCCCATCGCAGCGGCAAGGGTCGGATCCTCACCGTAGGTTTCTCCCATACGACCAAAGCGCGGGTCACGGCAGATATCGAACACAGGAGCCAGCGCATGACTGATTCCCATAGCGCGTCCCTGTCGGGCAATGCAGGCTGCCATTTTCTGCTGCTGCTCCGGGTCCCATGTGGAAGCCTGCCCCAGCCCGCAGGGAAAAGAAGTCGCCGCTGTCACCATCACACCCGTTAATGCCTCGATATGGAAAATGGCGGGGATATGATGTTTGCCGGACTCCATGATTTGTTTCTGCAGCCTTGCAATAAGTCCCGCTGCGCTGCCCACATCGTCCAGCATAGTCGCAATCAAAATGCAAACCTGACCGACACCGTAGGGGTTCTGCTTCTCCACCGATTTGCCAAGGAAAGAATCAATGGCATTGTAGCATTGAATCTGACCAAATTTTTCATCCAAATTCATCCGTGCCAGCAGGTCACTGGCACGTTCTTCCGGGGAAAGACTGCTATCTTGGTATTTCTGCATCATCGTATTTCCTTTACTCGTAATCTTCCAGTTTCCAGCTGTCCCGCCATTCAATCTTCACAGTATCGCCGTCAAAAAGGATGGGAAGCCAAACGTAGTCGGCATTGCGCGTATCCTCTTGCGGCAAATTGGCAAGCAGCGCCCAATCCGCAGGTGTTTTCTCCACGTCCGGATCAAAGAGTCTGTCGTAAAGCGGACCATAATGCGTGTAGTCGTAATCCGGTGCATTCGGCATCCAGCGGTCTGCACAGGCAATGTACAAGTCCTTTTTGTTCGGAACCTTGAATACCGACGAGATCTGGCTGTGAAAGCTCGTTTTTGTCTTGTCACCAATATGCGGGTCACCCTGTACCGTATAAGGACCGTGCCATGTATCAGCCATGGCTGCCTCTGACGGATTCGGGAAATACCCGGTTGTGCCGGAAGTCAACAAATAGTGTTTTCCATGCCGTATAAAATGAGCCGTAGCCTCCCGCACATGGGGCGGTCCTTTGTGGGGAAAATGCGTGGAGTAATAGCCGGTCACATCGGTGTAATCCTCCGTCAAATCGGCGATGATCGTCTCAGAATGTACGCGTTCAAAGAAATAATACGCTTTTCCGTCCGGTGCTACAGCCAAGTCAAAGTCACCCGCACTCATACCAAGTGGGCGCAGTTTTTCCCTCACAATGGTATACGGACCAAAGAAGGAGTCTGCCGTAAGCACTGTTTCGGTCTGCGTCTGGTCTTTCTCCATAATTTTCAGCCAACAGACATATTTTTGGGTCCGTGCATTATAAAGGATGTGCGGGCGATCCATCATAGAAGTGGGGTGCAGCGAACTGTTCGGGTCATCCGTCACGGGCGGGATGAGCAGACCTCGATCCTCCCAGTTATACAAATCTGTAGATGCGTAATAACGAACGCCCCAGTGCCAGATGCCCGCAGCCTTGTCCGTTTTTTCCTTGTTTTCGCCGTACCAGTAGTACACACCATCGAGATAAATCAGTGAGCCGCCATGTGCTTGAATGCGGTTCCCATTTGTATCCAGCCACACTTGACCGGGGTAAAATGCATCGTACATTACTCATATTCCCTTCTAAAAAGCGGGCAGAGAAGATTCCCTGCCCGCAAAAATAGTGTATTATTCGGCGGCTGCTTCCGTGGTCGCAGCGGCACGAGCCTCAAGATCCTGTTTGATTTGGGGCATCTGCTTATCTACGGTGTAGAAGCGCAGAATCACAGCAACAACAAGCATGAGAGCCAGCGGAGCAACGGATGCAAGTACACGAATCATCATAATGGCAGAATCGGCCTGCACAGCAGCACCACCGACATAGCCGGAAGCGCTCATCAAAACGCCCATCAGGAAGCCGCCAAATGCACTGCCAATCTTGCCGGAAAGACCGGTCAAGCTGCCCATCGTGCCTTCCATACGCTTAAGGCCTTTCCATTCGTTGTAGTCAGCTACATCGGCAATAAACATATTGAACATCATATTCAGCGGCACGGCACCGGCAGAAACGAGCAGAGCCGCCACAATAAAGAATACCATGTTGCCGCCTGCAAAGAACGTTGCAAGGTAGCCGATGCAGCCTACCAAAATACCGATGACAGACATACCGGCCATACCAAATTTTTTGCGCAGTCCGGGCAGGGCAAAAGCCAGCGGCAATACCAGAATCGTGGTCACCGAGGCAATGCCCATCATTCCAAGGTTTCCGATGATGTACTGCCAGTAGTAAGTGCCGACACCCAAGCCCGTGGCAATGTTCTGTACAAAACGAACCAAGCAGATAATAAGAACCGGGCGGCTTTCCTTCAGCAGAGGCAGCAGGTCTTTAAGATGTGTCTGTTCGCCATTTTTCTCGGAAACGGGGGTGAATTTTTCAGGAATGGTAAGGATGCGCAGCATACCGATTGCGGTCAACGGGATAGCGATCATACCGACCAGACGGCTCCAGCCGACGGCATCGGTTCCGACCTTTGCCATTGCCGTGGGGAACAGGACATTAAATACCATGGCACCGGCCATCGTAAAAATACTGCCGTAACCAACGATTTTAGACTGCTGTTCCTTGTTTTCGAAGGCGCGAACCATGTACACAACATTGTTGGCATTCAGGAACGTAACGCAGATGGAGTTCATAAAGGTGTACATACAGAAGATCCAGACGCACTTGGCCGCGGTAGCAAAGCTCGTCGGGCAGCTGAACAGCAGCCATGTGGACAGCCACAGGAACAGCATAAAAATCTCATACGGGCGACCCTTACCCCAGCGGGTTTGCGTGCGGTCGACAATAAAGCCCGCAACGATATCGGTAAAGCTGTCAAAAATTTTGCTGACCATGAACAGTGTGCCCACCAGAGCAGGGGCAAGCTGCAGTACATCGGTACAATAGAACGTGGCATAGCCAAGCATCAGTGTGGACAATGCTACGGAACAGGAACTGGAGTTCCACAAAAGCAGCTTGCCCAAACCGACTTTTTCGGCCTTGCGCTGCTGCTTGCGCGCCAGCTTTTCTTCTTTTGTCATAATGATTTCTCCTTCAACTTGTGTGGTAGAGGCTTACCGTGTCAATCGATTGTGGTCTTATTGTATCAGAGGATTCGTCATCTTAACAGACAAAAATTGGCGCAAGAGAAATATATTTGGCTTCGTTTGCCGGCAAGCGCCAATTATCTTCTGCAAACGCTAAATAGCTATTTCTAATGTGGCTGCGTTCTGCTATAATACCAGTAGTAGAAATGCAAAAGGAGGTCGCGCAGTGGACAATGTCTTAACGATCGCCGAAGAACGGCTCAATTTGTTTGCCCACATGGCGAACAGCGCTTGCGGACTGAGCTTATGGTGCTTTGGGATGAAAAAGCAGCTGTACACCTGCACCTGCTCGGCTGAGAAGGAGTTCCGTTTATTTCTGGATTTAGGGCAGTGCCTCGACTATGCTATTGCTCATGGTCCCGAAAGCCATGCTCCCATTTTGATGAGCGACCCTATCGGTATGCTTTGGGTCGCTGAGTGCGTATGGCACGGCGATGATGCCAGCTATCTGGTAATATTGGGACCCGTGTTTGATGCCGCAGCTTCTTTGCAGACTCTTCAAAATTGCTTGCGCGGTATGAATCTGTCGGTGTCCTTGACCGCAACCATTATGGAAAAATTGGAACAGGTTCCGATTTTGCCTTTATCTACGCTGCATCAATATATCAAAATGCTGCATTGGGTTCTCTATGAGGAAACTCTGGATGTAGGGAGTATCCGTCTGCAAAATCGAAGCAACATAATTCCCGATAAGGAAAAGTCCCCCTACCCTTGGGATCCGGACCGTGCCCGCGTGGTGGAAGCACAAATCATGCAGCGAATCCGCGAGGGAGACATTTACTATCCGGATAATCATAAAGGCATGGAACGTTTTGCGGATAAAGATGCCTATAATTTGGGCAATCCCCTGAGGGAAAGCAAAGATACCGCGATTATTTTCACGGCGCTTTGTGCCCGTGCTGCCATGGAGGGCGGGCTTTCCCCCCGCATTGCAAAACAGCTGGAGGTGCAGTACATCCGTGCTATTGAACAATGTACCGATGTAGGGTTGATTGAAGTCAACAGCGCAATGGTATCGGACTTCGTTCACCGCGTCCACGACTGCCGCATGAATCCGGCTCTATCCGATGCTGTTCAGGAGATTTGTGCCTATGTGCATAGCCATCTGACCGATGACATTTTGCTGGATGACATAGCCGCTGCGGTGGGTTACACTTCCTACTATCTGACAAAGAAATTTTACCGCGAGACAGGACAGCGGATGACAGATTACATCAATCACGCCAAAATACAATACGCCTGTGTTCAATTAACAGGAACAGACAAAACGCTGCAGCAAATCAGTGAGGAACTGCATTATAGTTCCCGCAGCTATTTTACCGCCGTATTCCGCAAGGTAATAGGATGCAGCCCCACGGAGTACCGCAATAACGGAGGAAACAAACCATGACCTTGACCAGCCATACAGATTTTGCCGCTTTTCTGGAGGCGGTACAGCAATGCCGTGGGGAGGTACTGTTTTGCACCCGGGAAGGCGACAAGCTGAATCTGAAATCCACCCTGTCCAAATATCTGTTCGCCGCGTTAGCCGGGAATGAGGAACTGCTGAGAAAGTGAAAAATCGTCTGCCAGTTTCCGCAGGACGAGGAAAAATTGACACACATCCTTTCCGCCTCGATGTAAAAGCAAACAGGGAATAAAGACAGCACCGCACAATGCCCGCCTTACGGCTTAAGCAGCGCTTCGGCACTTAGAATTATGTAAAAAAATGGCGTTTGCGTATTTTGTTTGGCCTTTTTACCAAAGAAAGTCGAATTAGTATACGTAAACGCCATTTATTTTGTTTTCTGCGCGGAAGCAGCACTTTATACTGTATAGTATACAATACAGAAAGATGGGTGCTTCCTATGAATCTCTATGCCCTTTCCGTGAATCATCGTGTGAACCCTCTCGGCATCAACTCTGCCGAGCAGCCCTATTTTGGTTGGAAACTGAAAAGTGAAAAACCGAACACCATGCAAGCCGCCTATTGCTTACGGATCTATGCAGACGATACGGTTTGCTTCGACAGTGGGCGGGTGGAAACAGCGTGCAACGCTTTTGTTTGCGGTCCCGATCTTCTGCAACCGCAAACTTTCTACCGCTGGGCAGTGACTGTATGGGATAATCATGGCGAAAATACTACCGCCGAAAGCAGCTTTGAGACCTCGCTGTCTTCCAAGGAATGGAAAGCCGATTGGATGCGCACACCCCGCGCCTATG
>ENA-OZRO01000522-OZRO01000522.1-human-gut-metagenome-genome-assembly--contig:-NODE-522-length-14510-cov-11.618264_pt1 | contig 14510 bp, 19 predicted proteins | sample MGYA00243267_ERZ653941 | MGnify/ENA primary metagenome ERZ653941 (study PRJEB26926, sample SAMN06164615) | human gut metagenome | biome: ENVO:00009003; feature: ENVO:2100002; material: ENVO:00002003... | reverse complement strand
ATTTTCATCTACTTTATAATTTGTTGATTCGCCTTTATAAATAATATCTTTATACATTTTTCAACTCCTATGAGTAATTCACTTCCAATAGTGACTAAATCTATCGTACTTGGCTACATTCATCACCAATAGTCTCTACACTTACTTATGTTTATAATATCATAAGTTTAGCACGGTGTCAAGTTTTTTCTATTCACCGTTAGCGGCATTAAGCCACCCTCTTAGTCAAAGAGTTCAAATTATTTTAAGCGCGCACCAGTAATTTTTACGCGCCAATCGCCTCCTAGAATGAAAGAATCGTATCCATTACTGGATACCATACGGCACAACGCGTCGATTAGTTTGTCGTAAGCGTAAGTACCTTTAAATCCGGCGGATGTGACGTAAATGTCGTTCTGATTCAGTGTCTCGTCTGGGTCTACTTTACCATTGACTTTTCTAGAAATTACAAGCATAGGCGCAATGATTTCTTCATACTTTTGCTGGTCTGTAATGGTCGCAACCTCTTCTGTAAGTACGGCTTGAGCACGGAAACCACGAGAACCAGAAGTCATGCTTACGTTCTTAATCGTACTCCCGTTGCGAAAACTGTAAGTTACTTCGTCTTTCGATTGACTTGTCTTTGCTAATGTCCCTCGTGTGTCCCAAACAATTTCTCTAGCGAGTCCGGGAATTAACTTACATATCTCCTGCATCTTTGATTGTAGAATCATCGCGGATTGACCTTTAGCATCTGCTACCGTAATCAAAGTTGAACCAGGATAAAGAATTGCCTTAATCATTAAAGATAAAACAGCCATAAAAGATTTAGAAAATCCTCGACTAAATACTTCATAAACAGTCCTGTACCGCATATTGATGCGGAGAATCATGCGCTGAGTTGGATAAAATTGAAATTTATTATTTGGATTTAGTGAAGCCATATAATCTACAAATTTATCTGGATACATACGCCAATAGGCAATAATACGTTGATATTTATCTAGATTATCTTCAATCTTCTTTGGGTCAATTTCGGCAATGCTTTTCTTATCATGTGCCGCAATCTTCAATAAATTACTCAGCGCCATATTGTTCTGCCAATCTCTTAGCTTCTTCCTCACGTTCCTCAATCTGGAACTGCTGGAAGTCAGCGGCTTCTTCATCAGTGACCGCATTATCTTCATCGGTCTTAATGCCCTCTGCGATAATTTCATCTACACTCTTGGTCTTATTCTCTTCAAGTTTCTTGATATAAGATTCGATAAGATTACCTAGACCAAGTTCGTTCTTTACGAGGTTATCTGTATAGTTCTTCATATCATTAATGATAAAATCAATCTTGTCTTGCGGCACATTGATTGGGTCATCTTTTCTTGGGATAATTCCACCTTTAGATTCTACAAATGCAACTAATTCACCAATAGAGTCAATATCTCTCTTTTTCTCTTCTTGCTTCTGAGAATCGGTACGTATTTATCTAATATTTCTATTAGTACTGACTATATCTTACTTTATAAAATTTTATAAAGGACACTGTTTCGGATTTTACTCCTACTCCACCGATATGTGGATAGTCGATACAGTTTTATTCAGAGCTTTTAAAATAATATCCATGATAGAATTTGTTCTTTTCAATAGCTTCTTTTAGTCTCCCTGTGCTATTTCTATTTAAACCGATAAAGACATTTGCATCTCGTAAAGTTCTAAAATGCTTTACAAAATTGCCATCTTCATCATAGGCATCTACACTATGAACATTTGGATTATTTAATGAAATTTTCTTCTTTTGTTCTTCTGGTAAAGTTCTTCCTAATTTAGCATTACGCATTTTTAACTTAGATTCCTCTGAATGGTGTTTACCATACATTCCTGAATATTCGCCGCACAAATGAATACCATACATTGGATTTCCAGAACCAGACATTGCTTTAGAAATTTTGCGTCTACGCTCTGCTTCTTGCTCTTCTGTCAATCCGGTAGTTTTGCAAGTACCGTTTCCTCCTTCTGCAATGTTATAAAAATCTTCGCTATTTGCAGCATCATAATATTTTATCCAATATATTTCTTGTTCATCTAATTCTTCTTGCGTATTACAATAACAAATAATTTCACGTTTAAAATTTTCTTTGCCATATTTTTTTAACTGCATTTACAATTCTAACGCCACTTCCCAAATATCCATCATCTTCAAAGCCTTTATGTTGTCCAATATACTTTTTACCATCAATTATATTTGTTGTCATATAAATAAATAATTTTCTATCATCCATATTACTTCCTTACTCTAAATATTCAACCACGGGATTACCATATTTAACAAACTTAGGCTCCCCCGTTAGCGTATAATTTATTTTTTATTTATATTATACACCCTTATTTAAAATAAGTCAAGTGTTACACAGTCCACCATTTGAACTTACCTGATTTTCTCAGCATGTCATTGGCTCCCTGTAGGTCTTTAAAAGTTTTAATATCACCTACGTCGAGAGCTTGATTCATCTTCAAGTCTGTCTTACAGATATTCTTCAATACCTGTTCGCGGTCTGTAGACAATTCATAATCAGCCGCATACTTCTGATACAGTTCTTCCATTTTAACCCATTCAGATGGTTTATAAAGAAGACCCCATTTAAGAGATAAATATTTAATATCGTCTTCTGTAAGATTCTCTGTAATCTGCGCTTCATCAATACGTGCAACATCTGGAATAAAGTCATTTTTCATTTCACCAGTAATGTCTAACGGCGCACTATTGATATTTTCTACTGGGTTTACACCAAGAGAAGAAGCAACATCAGGCATTAGGTCAAGCACTTGCGGCTCAGGCTCTTCTGTTTCTTTTGATTTCTCTTTTTTCTTTTCCTTTTCAGCTTTCTTAGCTAAAAATTCTTGTTCAACATCTTTGGCCGCACTAATAACATCTTCATTTTTCTTAATTTCTTCTGAATCAACGGTATTCTCTGGAACTTCAAGTTCCTTCTTGTCAAGTACGCTATCAGGATTGCTCGCAACCTCTTCCTCGCCTTGCCGCATCTTCTCATTGATACGGTCAAGAACGCTTTTGCGGCTCATGGTATTGTATTCAGCTTGCGAGATTTCACCTGCTTTAAGACTCTCTAGAAGTCTGTTTTCAAATTCTTCATCATAGGAAGTACCTTTGATGTTCTGCTGTTCTTTTCTAGCCTGCTGGAATTTCTCATTGTTAATTTTCTCAGAATCCGCATATTTAAGACTATTATATTGTTCCATATTCATGGTGCGGAGGTATGTTCCGATAACTGACATTGGTCCAAACTTTGCTGGATTTTTCATATAGCTTTTGTTTGCTAACTCAACCCATTTCTTTTCAACATACGGCACGTCCATCTTCTTTAAAATCCATTTGAAGGTATCTGGACGGCGATTATCAATATACATCGTTAGGCAAGTCTTGCAAAGGTCACATCTTTCATCTGTATTAGGAATCTTGTAGAAATCAGTTTCCTTTTTTGTCTTGCCGCATTTCGCGCATGTTTTCATAGGTATATCTGCCATAAATCTCCTTTCTATACAAGAAACCCACTCCATCCAAGAGAAGGAAGAAGTGGGTCAGTAATATTATTTCTTTTTAGATTTGCGGCACTCGCGGCATGTAGAATAGAAGCCATCTTTTGCGGAATTATTCTTTGAGAAGAATAAAGGATGCGCCAACTTGGTCTTTCCGCATTTGCCGCATTTTTTCCATTGTCCATATTCTACATTTGTGTAATACCACATAACATAATTCTTTTGAGCTTGTTCCGCAATCATCTTTGGAATCTTCTTGCGCCATAGTGTTGAGAAATATTGTGCTGTATGTGAAACACCATATTCAGATTCCATCATGCCGCATATCTCGTCATTCGATTTTCCATCAATTTTCCATACCAAAAGGTCATACAGCATAGATGTTGTCTGGTCTTTAGATTTAAATGTCTGTTCAATTAAATTCTCAAGGTCTAGAAGCTCCCAGTGCATATCGCAATTAAGGTCAGTATAACATTCCTGCTTGATTGAAGAATAATATGTTAGTAAAAATGAAATGTGTACTGGATTAAATAATGAAATGACTCCATCTGATACTGGATACCCACGTGAATCGAAATAAATCTTCTCAGATAAGTCCATATGCGCCATATTCTTTAACTGCGATGAAACCTTTGATTTTGCGGGCCATCCCTTAACTGACTGCTTTAATAGGTACATTTGCTGATATGTCTCGATAATCTGCTTTTTCAAATAATAACGTTGCTTACCAGTAGCAGAAAGAAATTGACGTTTTAGTGACGTAATGATAGAATCAAATTCACGCATACCTGGTATAGTCTCTAAATCATCTTCTGAAATAGTGTCCTTGTTATCTAGGATTTGATTCTTATCGTTGTTGACGAGTGCATAGATACCATCCTCGCCATTCTCCATATTCTCAACCATTTCCTCAAAAGAAATCTGTCTTTTGTTTACTGTTGCTTCTCTATTCTTTGTAATAATGCTACGTTCTTTTTTCTTTTCCTTTTTGGTTTGATTTCTGTCTGCGACAAAAAGCAGATAATCTGTCATCACACGCAGATAATTTGCATCTAGATTCTCTTGAGAAGTGGTTTCAATGGTTTCCCGCACACATTTAAGTCGTTCTTCCTGTGTCTTCAATGTGTAATCAAGTGCCATATATTTACTTCTCCTTCTCTATTGGTTTTATTGCATCTATATTATACCATAAAAGAGTATAGAGCGCAAGTGTATTATAGAAAAATTTTAGATATTTTTTTATGTATATTATATTTAAGTATGCGGCACATGGGATTACCGTTTTTTGCCCATAAAATGATTACACATATAAATTTTGGCCGTAAATGATTACATGTATCGTGATGTTTGTTATACGCTGCCGCCCGTTGTAAATCAACGGGCGCAGCACTAAAGCTGTCATGTCAATATACTAACATTTTTGTATGTCTATTGGCGTAATGCGTATCGCTATAATAAAATCTATATAGTTATACCTATGAAAGTATATAGAAAATTCTGCACCATTACCCATGCTCACTCTCCCCTTGCATGGAACCTATTGGACGTGCTACTTTTCTAAGAGTATCCTATCCCCTCTGTATGCGGCACAGTAGAGCTACTGTTCGTCTCCTGTAAACTAATAAACCAACGCAAGACCGCTTAGCTACGGTATATCTCAACTGCAAGCAGAAGCGTATCTACACGTCCTGCGACAAGATATACCGTGGCATTTAAAACCCAGTTATTCACCTCATTGGGGATTTTTGATTTAGGATATCTCCTAAGCCGACTGGGAACGGCGCTATGGTTAGTTTAAAATATATCATAACAGATGATTAGATATTTGTCAATATCTTTTTCTATTGGCTTATGAGGAATTCTTGTTCATCTATTTGGTTTTTATTCTAGCATATGTTTTTTGAAAAATCAAGGGTTTCGTGAAAAATTTTTGTATGCGGACAATGCCATAATCGGAAATGCCAAAAAGTCAATAGAGGAAATAAATAAGAAATGTATTGTGTTTTATGGAATTTGAAAAATCCTTTTTGTGCCGTGTTATGGCATTTGAAAATTTCATTTAGGTTGGTAATTTGTCGTGGGCGGGTAGCACCTGGGGAAAAACCGGACAAAAACCTAAAATAACCCCCCCCCAATAATGGGGGGGGGCGTCTATTTTATCGGTTCAACAGTCGAGCATCCGCCAAACGGTCGAGCCGTCTCTCATAGCCGTGAGCGTCAAAACATCGCCATGAGCGGCCGCACAAACGGCGAGAACATGCCCTTTGTTGGTAGGCTTGCGAGGTTGTGGTCGGTCATTTGAAAACTCTTTTGGTTTGTTCTTCCCAACTGACAAGGTTAGTATACACCCGCTATGGTGTGCAACGCAATAGTTAATTTGAAAAAAGTTAGCCCAAAAGCAAAAAAGTTTCTAGAAAAAAGTTCTTGCGTTCGATGCAATGTTCAACTATACTAAAGGTGTAACGCAATGAGCCAACCAAAAGGAGTTAGCAATGTTCAAGGATAGCACGATGGCAAAGTGGTATGATGTTGTCGAGGTCGTTGCGTGGGTTGTCTATGCCGCAACGTTCGTCTGGTTCCTGCTTACAGACGCGAACGCCGCTGTAAATGCTAACTTATTAGCGGCAGCGTGGGCGTTCCCAATGCAAATGTACCGCGCCTACTGGAGTTTGTAGAAATTGTTACGGTTGCAATAGCCGTCACAATCTGCTATAATAATAAGCGTAGCGAAGCAACAAGAGAAAGGAAAATCGCTATGAACATTAACGATACTATCAAGAAGATGAACACCGCCAACATTTTGCTTGACGCTTTTGGCGATGGTCACGAGTTCACGATGCACGACTACGAGGAGCTTGCCGCAGCGGCTAATGAACTTTTTGGTGGTCGTTACAGCGAAGATAATCCATGCTACGGTGTTGGTTGGATTCGTGACCGCTACGATGCTTTTGGCATTGAAAAAGTTGGTTCGCGCGAGGTTGAAGTAATGACTTCTCATTACGCCTATGAGCGTGTTCGTTATAATAATACTGATATGTATTATGATAAATACATTGGCCGCAAGTGCGAACCGAAAACCGTTAAGCAATTTATTTACCGCATGACTAACGCCAAAGATTGTTTAAATGTTATCAACCATTGCAAGGAAGAAATTCGTTTCGAGATGGATAGAATAGAAGCAACTATCGAACGCGACAAACAACGTCTTGAAACACTCAAGAAGATGCTTTAGCAAATAGTAAACAGTCCATCTGAAAAGGTGGGCGGTTTATTGTTTAATGTTTCGCCTTTGGCGCGCTGGCGCGCTAGCGCGTCACGTGAAACAATACCACACCAAAAGCCCATAGTTGGGCAGAAAATTATACACGAGCGTAAAACATTTGTCAAGTGAAAATCGAAAAAACTTGAGAAAAATAAAAATAATTTTATCCCAAAATAATTAAAGTTTTCGCTTGCGCTCACACGCAAAGCGTGTATAATAGTAGCTGTAAGCAAGCAAGAAACAGAAAGGACTTGCAATATAAGTGCAAGCAGAAAGGGCGAACAGATGAACGTGTTTGAGACTGAGGTATACGAGACGGCGCTTGAAAGCGTTGGCAGCTTTGAGAACAGTATACTTGACGGCATGAGCGAGAAGGGGACTATGACGCGAGATAAGATGATGGCGTACGCGCGTTGGGATGTAATGGATGAATGCCCACGCGAAGTTCGATTCTTAGGTGCTAAAAGGATTACCGAGCTGTGCTATAAGGCGGTAGACGAGTTCGAGTTTCGCACTTGGTAACTTGGCAAGGGCATATGCCCTTGCTTTTTTTTGTTTGTAGTTACCAAAAATGCACAGTCTTTCATTTTAATAATAATAATAGGATAGGGCGATTTTTCTGTCAAGCGTCATTTTGAAAAAACATAGAAAAAGTTTTCAAGATTGTCGGGCGCTATCGCGTGCAAAGGTGCTATACTTAGGTCGTAGACCAAGAGAAGGGATGAACTAATGTACTACCTCAAGCGCCACAACGTCAAAGACTTTAGCATTGATAAATGCAAGGGCTACGATTCGAGTGCTCCACTTGCCGCGCATAAGGCAAGGGCGCAAGCGATAGCCGAGTACGAACGCACAACGTGCGAGGTCGTAGACGATGGCGGCAACGTTGTATTTGTCGCGTTAGCTCATTGATGATTTTAAGGCGCTTTATAAGCGCCTTTTTATTTGGCTCTTTTGGTCGTACCTATGCGCGTAGTCATTTTACTAAATGGCACCTTGTAGGCGATTCTGTGGGCTTGCAATGGCAAAAAATTATGAATTAGTGACCACAACTTGACCGAGTTGTTTTTTCTGTGTATTCGCGTATTAACGCTCTCACGGTTTGACTTTTTGTTTGACTTGTATTACACTAAAGGATTAAACCAAAAGACTTATGGAGGAATTGTGTGCGGCAAATTGATACTTGCCAAACTAGGACACTTACCGCATAATAATAGTTGTCCAAAGGCGAGGGCGTAAGAGTAACAGGTAGTTACACGCCCGAGCGGGGACGGGAGGTCACTATGTTGTATCTGGTTTCTGTTAGCGGCATTAGCGCGGGAGACCAACTCGATGATACCGAGGACTTTATTGTCGAAGCCAAGGACGAAAACAGCCTTGCTGGCGCTATCGCCGACTATCGAGACGGTGACTATGCAACAGAATTTAACGATGCTGTTTGGCGCGTGCGTGAGTTGGGCGATGAATTCGAGTATCATACTACGCTTATTGGTCAACGTCTTTAGTTAGTCAAAGGGTAGGGCGCAAGCCCTACCCACTCTTTGAAAGTGGAATAATGAAAGCAATTGTTTTAGATTTGGACGGCACTCTTTGCGATTTTTACAACGTTAACGGGTGGTTGCCTATGCTGCAAGCGGAAAACGCAGCGCCTTACTTAATAGCTAAGCCGTTAGGTGACTACAAGAAACTAAACGGACTTTTGGCGGCATTGCAAGGTTACGGTTATGCGGTCGAGGTCGTAAGTTGGTTGGCAAATGGCAAAACCACTAAGCAATTTGATAGCGCGGTGCGCAAGAATAAACGCGCATGGTTGCGCAAATACTACCCTGCTATTAATTTGAAGAATGTTCACGTTGTCAAACATGGTACTAACAAGTGGCGCGTATCTAACTACAAGGGCGGCATCCTATTTGACGATGAAAGCGGCAACGTTAACGCATGGAAACGTGATACCATGAGCGGCAAGGCGGTACGTATTAAAGACGATACTACTTTACTAGACGCGCTAGAATCGCTTATTATCCAAGAGCTAGAATAGAATTAGGGAAGCGGCAACGCTTCCCTTTTTTGTTATGTTTCACGTGAAACATAAGCGCTAAAGGCTAAACATTAAAACCGTCAAACCATAGTTGGCGGCAATTTTACCACAACACACAACCAAAAGCAAGAGAAAAATTAAAAAAATTTTTTTATTTTCTCGCGTGCGGCACTTCCTGAAAGTGCTATACTAATCTTAGTCGGGAGGACAACGGCACCGAACATAGCCTACTCATTATGACTTACACGTTCTCTACAGTTAGGTACCTTGAGTTAGCTATGGCTAACTTTAATGAGTTAGCTATGGTAAACAAAATATTTTAAAATAATGCTTGCATTATCCGCGCAAACAGTTATTATTATAAGTGTAGTGATTAGCCCAAACGTTAAAGGAGTTTCCAATGGCTAATTTTGTTGTACTCGATACAGAAACCGCGCATACAGTCAACTACAAAGATGGCAAGGCTCACCCTGAAACGTCTTTGGTTTATGACTTTGGTTACACCATCCGCGACAACGACAATAACGTTATTCGTGAGCGCTCATTTGTAGTCACTGATACGTTCTATCAAGTTGACCTAATGAAAAGCGCTTATTATGCCGACAAAATTCCGACTTATTATGAGGGTATCAAGTCGGGCGAATGGGTTGAAGCGTCTTTTAATGAGGTTTGGCGCACGTTCAAAGCAGACTGTAAAGAGTGCAACGTTAAAAGCGCATGGGCTTATAATTGCCGCTTTGACGAGATAGCACTAAACAACACCTTGCGCACGTATTCAAACGGTTTTGCTACTTGGTTCATGCCTTTTAAGCTACGACTGAAAGATGTTTGGGACTACGCTAGTAACATTACTAGCTCCAAGCGCTACCTCAAATATTGCGTAGCAAATGGAGCGTTTACACCTAGCGGAAACCCGTCAACTAGCGCGGAAAGCGTTTACCGCTTTATCAACAATGAGCACGATTTTACAGAAGACCACACGGCACTTTCAGACGCGCGTATTGAAGCCGCTATTTTGCTCGCGGCAAAGGCAAAGCACAAAAAGACGCGCCATAGTTCGCGCGGGCAAGGTTGGCGAGACGCAAGCGCGACATTTAAGGCGCTCGACCTTCAAAGAACTAGGGGAACGGTTTAACCGTTCCCCTTTTCTTTTGCCATGAGCAAAAGCGATTCTAGCGCCATAGAACGTGCGGCAAGCCTATTGATTTTAAATAGGCACTTTAACCAAATGGCACCTTAAAACGCCTCTCACGGCCGCTATGGCGATATTTTTTTATTTAGGTACCGCATTATCCGACAAGAAGTTAACTACAGTTAACACCGCTTAAATCAGCTCTCATGGCTTCGTTAGGTACCTAACTAATCAAGCAAAGTTAACCATTGGTAACTTTAGATCTAGGAGTTTACCCAGGTAAACTCCATCAAAACGCCATTTATGGCGCAAAAAATTTTACCACACCCGAATAGTTTTGTCAAGCATTATTTTCAAAAATTTTTGAAAACATATTTCCTTCACAAATCCCGATTGAAACGCTTCAATTTTTAAAACGCTTTAAAGTTAACCTAGGGTAACGCCGATTGAAACGTTTCAAGTTTTGAAACGCTTTAAATGCACTTGTTTAAACAACCGTAGCCCCGAGGTTGGGGCCAAAATTTTACACCCACCGGATTAGGTTTGTCAAGAAAAATCTTTTGACAATTTTCAGAAAACCACAAACATAACACAACCCGAAACCCAAATTTTTTTATGCAAGTTTTGCCGCAAATTGCTCAAGTCTATTCATTTTGCTTTATCTAGCTACAGTACCGATATTTTGAGAATCTGAAAAAACTAGGCCATCTACCTGGGGTTTCCATATTTTGAACACAATTTTTAAAATAGTTCTTGCCAAAAAGTCTATGCAATAGTAAAGTAATAGTTGTCCAAAGGGGACAGGGAAAAAAGAACTCAAAGGGGGTTCACCCGCGTCCCGGGGACGGATTGGGGTTAGCTATGGCTACCACTCGCACCAAGTTTCAGTTCACCGACTACCAGATGTTCGCCGCTTTGGTGAACATCGCTGGTGAAGTCTCGCCCGAGGTCATCAAGTCCGCGCTCGGGGACAACTATGACCCCGAGAAGCACACTCCAGAGAACCTTGCTCGCAAGGTTTCCCATAAGTTCCACGTGCTCAAGGAGAACGCTGCAAAGTCCAAGGCACCGTCTAATACGGCACAGCGCAACAAGGAGCTTGCCGAGCAGGTAGCCGCAGAGTTCGCCGATGGTGAGCCTTTCACGCTTAACGACGTGATGGCAAAGCATCCCGCCGATATTAAGACGTTCTCCAAGGCGAGCGTTGTGGTGAACGTCCTGCTTGCCGAGAAGCGCGTGCGCAAGGTGGCACCCATCAACAACAATACCGCTTATGTTATCGTAGCGTAGCGTCTAGGGGAGGGCGCAAGCCCTCCCCACCTTGCACCTATAAAACAGCATAAGGACGGTCACGTTTGGAAGCCTACAGACGTAACGCGCTAATTGCAGCATTTGGCGAGCTACCCGACAAGGAACTACAGCGCCTTGGGCGTGGGCTAGAAGCCCATCACGTGAACAGCATGGCAAGCGGAAACGTAGTTTTGCTACCTTGCGAGATTCATAAAGTGGTTCACACGTTAACGCAACTAGGCGGCAACGCATACGCAAGTGGCGAAACGGAAAACGCCGAAACGCTCACCAAATGCGCACAAATGCTACTAGCGCAATTTACAATAAAATAACACAATTAAATAAATAAGCCTACCTATTCGGTAGGCTTTCTTTTGCGTTTAATTCCTACTGAAAAGGTAGGAAAAAGATCTCATACCTAGCACAAACGCGCGAAAAATGCAAGACTTTTTAAAAAATTCACAGAAAATCCATAGTTGGGTCGATTTTACACGATTAGGTACCTTATTGTCAAGATTTTTCAAGCAAAAACACAGCTTCTACACAAAAAATGACCTCCTGAAACGCGTTTTAACGGGCCTTATGGCCGGTTCCCTTGCGTTCCTAGGCACTTTTGGGTATCGCGCCTTCTAGGGCCATTACAGGGCCGCATACGCGAAAAAAATTAAGTTAGGTACCGAGCGACCCGAGCAAGTGTTACCCTAAGTTAACTCCGAATCATTGTGAGGTACCTAACTGTTATTTGTGAAGATTCCGTGTTGGTTTTGTGAAGAGTCTTGACAAAACAAGAATTGTATGGTATAATATAATAGAGGAATACTGTACAATAATACCATATTTGGAACTGCCGCCGCCGGTGCGCCTATATGGCGAAAATGTGTAGAAATGGGGCCTGCCAGCCCAGCGTCAGCAAATCCTAAAACGAAAGTCAATCGCCAAAGGCGCGCTTGCGCGTCATAAAATTAAATAAAAAAATCCCTCCCCACCTATATGGTGAGAAGGGACAGAACTAGCATTGGCGTATGCCAAGAGAGCGTTCTAAAATGAATTTTAATCGTTTTGCGTTCCGCTGTACACCTGTACGGCATGAGAAAAATAAGTCGATTTGTCTTGATTCCTGCGGCCAGTAGAAACTCAAAATCAATCGCCAAATAAACTTACGTAAGCCAAGAGACAGAAGAAAAAGAAGTGTGCGGCACATGCTTTTTGTAAGTGAAAATCAATGCGGAAATGTGACTAAATTAGTTACATTTAAAAGTGTTTTTACTAAAGTGCAAATTACACATTCCTGCCCAAAAATTTTGGCCGCATCTACTTCTTCTTAGGCTTGCGCTTGCACACCATAGACATCTCATATGTCTTGGAATTGAGAATGAATCGGATTTTGCCGTCATCGCCTACCTCGATGCCATGCGGCGCATCCTCCCAGTCACCGATGGTCATGGTAAGTTCTCCCAATGCGTCCGCAATGGAATTCATAATCAATCGCTTTTCAGACACTTTCTTCTCCTTCTTGTCTGTCTCAGGTCGATAGGCTGCGTCATATTCGATTCCATTTTCAATCAAGTAAAGGCTGGCAGTGCTTGCCTTTAATATTGCCTGCTGTCTCTTGGACTCGATATACTCATCAGGAATCTCTATTGTATGCTCATTACCTTTCATATCATAATAGGTGTGCCGCATATGCTTACTTCCTTCTGTCTCTTGGAATAGGCCGGGAGTCTCATCAAATGGACTCCACGGCCCTTCTAATTAAAAACTCTAATAAGTAGACCCTACTTATTAAATATTTCGCTACAGAGCCTTGTAGGTGAAGGTCTTGCTGTTCACCGCAACCTTCTCTGCACGACCGTCCTCAACAAGGAAACGCATGTTGGCCGCAACCTTGCGGGAACTGACGCTCTCGCCCATGTGCATGGCTACAGCCTTGGAGGTGGCAGGCTCGTCAAAGGACTTGAGAGCTGCGTAAATCTCGTCAAGGAAAACCTGCTTCTCTGCGGACTTCTCAGCGTCCTTGGCACGCTTGCGCTCAATCGCTGCCAGCTGCTTATCGCAGAACTCTACCACGTCTGCGTTGTCGGACATAGCGGACTTGATGGTGTTGTAAATCTCAAACTGGGTCATGTTAATCTTCTTTCTCTTGGAACCCACGGGAGATTTCTTTTCCCCTCCCCTTTCTTTAATTATATTATACTATAAGTTTTCACTGGCCGCAAGAACTTTTTCAAGATGAATTTGGTTTTGAAAATGAAAACCGAAATGAAAATGAAAATCAAATTGAAAATCGTTTTTATAAACCAATAGCGCGTTGAAATCGAAAATTAAAAGGCAAGGGTGAAAATTTTTTCTTGACATTGGTTTGCTGAGCTGGTAAAATGTGCCACTTCCCACCATCAACCCGTGTAATCATTTTTAACCTTATATGGGCTTTTCTCTAGCTTTTAGACTCTATTCAAGACTAGTATGTCGTCATTTTTAGACTATATGGACCAACTTCCTAAACCTACAGTCCTGTTCGCCAGTTACTTTCGTTACCTTATATCTATATTCTATAATGCCAATGTCAGACAACGCTTCAATTGCCTTGCCTACATGTTTGCTTTTCGTACCGTGGTCGCTCACACCAATCGTATCGCAAATAACCTTATTGGTTATTTCAGGGTCTTTCGGAAAACAACTGTCTATCGCTTTACAGGCACCGTATACTCTTAACACCATAACCAAATCTTTGCGGCCAATGAAATGGTCATATATTTTATCATATACCTTTTTATCTACTTTGGCAAATCTCCACCCTTCATCGAACTTATTATGCCAATATGTCTTATCTTCTTTCATATCATATTCTAGCATATCGAACTTACCCATGTCAATATTATTTATTTCACTGGGATTGTCTGCATGATTCAATATAGTATCTTCCAATTTACGTACACTGCGGCGAATGTTTCTATCACTCATACCGACTTCTTGTGCCACATCCCATGGTATGACTTTGCCATTTATATAGCTTACATTATCTTCTTTCACTTTTACTACTGAACAATTGCGCTGAAACCAGAAATCTACAGCATATTCTGAATCACTCCAAGGTCTATCGAAAAATATCAATCTTTGCGGCATATGTCATCACTCTAAACTTTTATAGCAGTGTTCCATATGTTCTTGGAATTTTTCAAAACAAGTGTACGAACACGCGCAAGCGTGTTCCTGTCTCTTATACACATCTGACGCTGCCGACGACTTAATAGGTGTAGATC
>ENA-OZRO01000482-OZRO01000482.1-human-gut-metagenome-genome-assembly--contig:-NODE-482-length-15694-cov-4.798325_pt1 | contig 15694 bp, 10 predicted proteins | sample MGYA00243267_ERZ653941 | MGnify/ENA primary metagenome ERZ653941 (study PRJEB26926, sample SAMN06164615) | human gut metagenome | biome: ENVO:00009003; feature: ENVO:2100002; material: ENVO:00002003... | reverse complement strand
TTCATGAGCGTCTCGTGGGCTCGGAGATGTGTATAAGAGACAGCATCTGGGGCACCAACCGCGGCGCCTCCACACTGGAGCAGCAGCTGATCAAAAACCTGACCGGCGATAACGAGCAGGACAACATGCGTAAGGTGCGCGAGATCTTCCGTGCGCTGGGTCTGGACAACAAGTACAGCAAGGAGACCATCCTTGAGGCGTACCTGAACACGATCCCGCTGACCGGCATCATCCACGGTATGGAGGCCGGCTCCATCGAGTATTTCGGCAAGCATGTCGAGGATCTGACCCTGGCCGAGTGCGCGACGCTCGCCTCCATCACGAAGAACCCGACGAAGTACAACCCCGCCACGAACCCCGAGGAGCTCATCAAGCGCCGCAACCACGTGCTGTATGAGATGTACACCCAGGGATATATCACCGAGGCTGAGTTCAACGCCGCCAAGGCTGAGACGGTCACCCTGACCGAAAAGACGAGCACCACCGAGAACGCGACCCGCTCGTCCAGCAACTCCTGGTTCACCGATGCCCTGTACACCCAGCTGCTGAACCAGCTGCAGGAGGACCTGAACTACACCGCCGACGAGGCGAAGGAACTGATTTTCTCCGGCGGTCTGCGCATCTACTCCACCGTTGACCCCAAGGTGCAGGAGGGCGTCGAAAAGACGATGTACAATGAGGACGACCTCATCCCCGCCCTGTGGCATGAGGAGCCCGTCTGCCTGCGCGATTATCCCGCAGATTCCAGCAGCTGGGACGAAGTCCAGTACGACGACGCCACCGGTCTGCCCATCACGAAGGACGGCTATGCGGTCTACGGGCAGGAGGCCATCCCCGTCTACGCGGACGAGGAAGGCACGACGCTGAAAATGGGTACCTCCACCGACCCCGATTATCCCAACGACACCACCGTCTACCTCTGCGTGTACGAGAAAGTCCGCACGCAGGCCGCCATGGCGACGCTGGACTACGACGGAAACATCCTTGGCATCGGCGGCGGCATCGGCGAGAAGAAGTACGATTTGGGCTTCAACCGCGCGACCTCCCCGCATCAGACCGGTTCTACGATGAAACCCATCGGTGCCTACGCGCTGGCGCTGGACTACAAGCTTATCAACTATTCCTCCCAGATCCTGGACTCCCCGTACTACTCGGCGGAGGACAAGAAGGTCCTGAAGGATCAGTATATCGGCGTCATGAGTCCCTTCTCCGAGGCGGCGCAGTCCCGCAGCGATGTGTGGCGCGCCTGGCCGACGAACTACGGCGGTGTCGGCGGTCAGGGCAATCCGATGCTCGTCTACGACGCATTGCAGCAGTCTTACAACACGGTGGCTGTCTGGGTCGGCGATATGGTCGGTGTGGACTACCTGTATAACTTTGTCCATGACACGCTGGAATGCAGCTATATCAACGCCGAGAACGATATGGACCTCGGACCGCTGGTCCTGGGCTCCCAGAGCAGCGGCCTGACTGTGGTGCAGCTGGCCGGTGCGTACACGATGTTCAACACCGGTACATTCACGACACCGCACTACTATACCGAGATCACCGATTACCAGGGCAACATGATCCTGGACAACAACAAGTATATCAACACGACCCAGGCCATCAGCGCGGACACGGCGTACATCATGAACCGCATGATGTGGAATGTCCTGCACAGCAGAAAGGGTACTGCCTACGGCAAAGCCCCCGACGGCGAGATGGACTCTGTGGCCAAGACCGGTACGACGAGCAACTACAAGGACTACACCTTTGCCGGTCTGACGCCGTACTATGTCACCGCCATCTGGTGGGGCTGTGACCGCCCGACCGAGATGGACACGCTGGGCAAGGCGGGCCGCAACGCCAGCCCCATCCAGTACGCCTGGAAGGCACTGATGGAGAACCTGCAGGCCGACCTGCCGGTCAAGGAGTTCGCCAAGGGCGAGAACGTCGTCGAGAAACACTTTGACACCTCCACCGGCGCGATCATCTCCAACGGCGGCAGTGTGGGCTATTACACCGAGGACAACCTGCCCGACAACAGCTACACGGTCTCCGAGGACGACCCCTACGCCGCCTTGGCCCAGGCCGCCGCGGACGCTGCCGCCGCCGCAGGGGACACCACCACTGAGCCGACAGAATAAAAAGCTGCCTCCCATGTAGGGGCCGGGCATGCCCGGCCCGCGGCCTTTCCGTAAGCATACGTCTGCCTTACACGACAGGGCCGGACATGTCCGGCCCCTACCGCACAGCAGAGAAAAGCACACCATTCGAATCGTACCCGGTTTGGATGGTGTGTTTTTGTATCAGCTACAGTTGTACTCGCACAAAAGATGCCGACTTTTCCCTGCTGTGGGCTGTGCAATTTGACAAATTGCACAAAACCGCCGTAAAAGGCTTGCAACCGATCCTTGCCCGTGGTATGATGGGACACATCGAGAACAGTTGTACACAAGGGGGATACACGATGGCCGAGAGGCGTTTTTTGCTGGTAGACGCGGATGTTCTGCCGGAAGTCTTTGTCAAGGTGCTGCAGGCCAAGGAGCTGCTGGCCTCGGGTGCGGTGAGCAATATCTCCGCCGCGGCCAAGCAGGCAGGCATATCACGCAGTGCTTTCTATAAATATAAGGATACGGTGTTTGACGCCGAGACCGGGCGCGAGTCCATCACCGTGGTGGCAACGCTGCTGGATAAGACCGGCGCACTGCAGGGGCTGCTGTCGGGCATTTCGGCGGCGGGCGCGTCCATCGTGACCATCACCCAGTCCCGCCCGGAGAACGGCGCAGCCCAGGTCGAGGTCACAGTCCGCACCGGCACGATGCAGATGCCGGTGGATGAGATGCTGACCCGCCTGTCCCACCAGCCGTGCGTGGTGGAGATCCACAGAGGCGCGTGACCGCCTCTCTTGGCCCCCTCTGGGAGGGGGCTCCCGCCGCAGCGGGTGGGGGAGAGAACCTTGCCATAGCCCGAAATATTTCGGATAGCCGCAAGGCTCTCTCCCTCCGGCCCTGCGGGGCCACCTCCCTCACAGAGGGAGGCAAGAAAATTGGCATACCGAGTGTAAGAATAGGGGGATTTTTCCAATGGCTAAAATCGCAATCATGGGCTTCGGCACGGTCGGCTCCGGTGTGCTGGAGGTCTGCCGCCGCAATGCAGCCTCCATCGCCCGCCGCGCCGGTGAGCCCGTCGAGGTCAAATATATCCTGGATGTGCGGGACTTTTCCGGTTCTCCGGATGCCGCGCTTTTTACGAAATCCATCGACACGATCCTGAATGACCCCGAAATCAAGGTCGTCGTCGAGACCATCGGCGGCACGAAATTTGCCTACCCGTATGTGCGCCGGTGCCTCGAGAGCGGGCGCAGCGTCTGCACCTCCAACAAGGAGATGGTCGCGACCTACGGCGCAGAGCTGCTGGCCCTTGCCAAAGAGCACAGCGCGGCCTTCCTGTTTGAGGCCAGCGTCGGCGGCGGCACGCCGATCATCACCCCGATGCACCAGTGCCTGGCCGCCAACCATATCAGCAGCATCCGCGGCATCGTCAACGGCACGACGAACTTCATGCTGACGAAGATGAAGCGCGAGAACATGGGCTTTGACGAGGCCCTGAAAATTGCCCAGCAGCTCGGCTACGCCGAGACGAAGGACCCCGGCGACGATGTGGATGGCCGCGATGCCTGCCGCAAAATCGCCATTCTGGCCAGCCTCGCCTGCGGGCATCACGTCTACCCGGACAACATCCCGACCCGCGGCATCCGCGACATCACCGTTGCTGACATCAAGGCCGCCGAAAAGCTCGACAGCGCCATCAAGCTGATCGCCTGGTACGACGAGGGCGAGGATGGAAACATGGCCGCCGGCGTGGAGCCGATGCTCGTCTCCAACTCGAACCAGCTGGCGGGCGTCGATGACGTGTTCAACGCCGTTTTGATGAAGGGCGATATGCTCGGCGACGTCGTGTTCTACGGCAAGGGCGCGGGCAAGCTGCCCACCGCCAGCGCCGTTGTGGCCGACGTCATTGACGCTTTGAAAGAGGGCGTCAAGGTACACGACTCGCTGTTCTGGAAGCCCGCCGAGAAGCCGGAGGGCCTGCTCGAGGACAGGAACACCTACCCGTGGTATCTGCGCGTGACCGGTGTGGCGGCGGCACTGCTGCCCAGCGTGGCCGGTGCGGGCCATGTGGTCTTTGAGGACAACGGCGAGGCCGCCTATCTGGTCGATGCCGCCACGTCTGCGGATATTGCCGCTGTCACGGAGAAAATCGAAGTGCTGGGCGGCAAGGTCGCGCTGGCCATGAAGAAGCTGGAAGACTGAGAGGGGGGCAGGGTATATGGTAACTGTAACCGTCCCGGCCACCAGCGCCAACGTCGGCGCCGGGTTTGACTCGCTGGGTCTGGCCGTTTCGATGCACAACGTCTTTACGTTTGAGGAATCGGACCGCATTCAGATTTCGTCCGTCGATGGGACCCACGTCCCGGCGGGCAGCAACAACCTGGTCTACCGCTCGGCCCGGGTCGTCTATGACCAGCTGGGCATCCCGCTGAAGGGTCTGCGCATCACCCAGCGCAACGACATCCCGATGGCGCGCGGCCTCGGGTCCAGCTCGGCCTGCATCGTGGCGGGCATCATGGGCGCGAACGCCCTGCTGGGCGACAAGCTGACCGAGCGCCAGATGCTGACGCTGGCGACGGCCATCGAGGGCCATCCCGACAACGTCGCCCCCGCCATGCTGGGCGGCTTTGTGACCAGCGTCATCGACGAGGGCCAGGTCTACAGCGTTAAGAAGGACATTGACCCCGAGCTGGCGTTTGCGGCGTTTGTGCCGGACTTCCGCCTGCTGACCAGCAAGGCGCGCGCGGCGCTGCCCGCCATGGTCAGCCATAAGGATGCCGTCTACAACCTGTCCCGCGCGGCGCTGGCCACGGCGGCCTTCTGCGAGGGCAACTACGCGCTGCTGGGTGTGGCGACCAAGGACGTGCTGCACCAGAAGTACCGCCTGCCGCTGATCGAGGGCGGCGACGACGTCTTTGAGCTGGCGCAGGACCTGGGTGCGCAGGCCGTTTACATCTCGGGCGCCGGGCCGACCATCATGGCCGTTGTGCACAAGGACGACACCGAGTTTTTCACCCGCGCAGAGGCAGCGCTGGCTGCGGACAGCCCGCTGCACCATTTTACCGTGCATCGTCTGCTGGCCGACAACGTCGGCGCAGTGGTGAGCTGATACAGGAACAGGGGAGAGAGTACACCAATGGGCTTGATCGTACAAAAATTCGGCGGCTCCTCGGTCAAGGACCGGGACCGCATCTTCAACGTGGCGCGCATCGTCATGAACACCCGCAACGCCGGCAACGACGTTGTCGTGGTCGTCTCGGCGCAGGGCGACACCACCGACGACCTGATCACCAAGGCGGCGGAGATCACCTCCGACCCGTCCCACCGCGAGATGGATATGCTGCTGGCCGCAGGCGAGGAAATTTCGATTTCCCTGCTGACGATGGCCTTGCAGGAGCTGGGTGTCTCCGCCATCAGCCTGACGGGCTGGCAGGCGGGCTTCAACACAGACCGCGCCTACTCCAAGGCGCGCATCAAGCGCCTGGACACCGAGCGTGTCGAGAGTGAGCTGGCGCGCAACCGTGTGGTCGTCGTGGCAGGCTTCCAGGGCCTGAACCGCTCCGACGACATCACGACGCTGGGCCGCGGCGGCAGCGATACCTCCGCCGTGGCGCTGGCCGCTGCGCTGCACGCGGACCGCTGCCAGATCTTCACCGACGTCGAGGGCGTCTACACCGCAGACCCGCGCAAGATACCCAAGGCAACCAAGCTCAAGGAGATCACGTTTGATGAGATGCTCGAGCTGGCGTCCCTGGGCGCGCAGGTGTTGAACAACCGCAGCGTCGAGCTGGCCAAAAAGTACAATGTCGAGCTGGAGGTCATCTCCAGCATCAATCCGGTGCCCGGCACCGTTGTTAAGGAGGAGACCAAAGTGGAAGGTATGCTCATCAAGGGTGTTGCAAAGGACACCGACGTCGCCGTTTTGACCGTGAAGGACGTGCCGGATGTGCCCGGTATGTCGTTCAAAATTTTCAGCCTGCTGGCCCAGAAGAACATCAACGTTGACATCATTCTGCAGACCACGGGCCGCGACGGCAAGAAGGACATGAGCTTCACCGTGCCCCTGGGCGACGCCGAGAGCGCCGTTGCCGCGCTGAAAAACGCCACGCACCGCATCGGCGGCGGCGACATCACCGTTGACAAGACCTGCGCGAAGGTCTCCATCGTCGGCGCGGGTATGCAGAGCCACTCCGGCGTGGCCTCCACGATGTTCGAGGCCCTGTTCAACCAGAACATCAACATCAAGATGATCTCCACCAGTGAGATCAAGATCAGCGTCATCATCGACGAGGCCGACGCCGACAAGGCAGTTGCCGCCATCCACGACGCATTCATCAACTGATTGTAAGGTCTTATATAGAGGGAAATGGGTCGTCCCCCGTGCACACGATGGTGCACGGGGGACGTTGTTGTTAGGGTAAACAGGCAGAACCCTTCCGGCCTTGCTGACGCGCGGCCACCTCCCCTGATGGGGAGGCTTTCTCGCGGGCACAGCCCGCGCAAAAAGGCGCCCCATCAGGGGAGCTGGCCGAGTTTACGAGGCCTGAGGGGTACTGCCCGTTGACCTTTACAAAAAGCTTTCTCTTGCATTTCGCCAGAATCCATGTATAATTAAAATTGTTTTCGCAGAGTAGAGACCTGCGCGTGGGGCTTGGCCCCGAAGTGCCTGACCAACGGGGAGTTGTGGCAGGACGAAGTGACGGAAACGTCCGCGGTGCAGGTTTCGCATCCCACTGCTGCATGATGGTGTGCAACGGCGGATGCGGCGTTGTGCCCATCCGACAAAAATTGCCTCCTCCCTTGTGCGGCAACGCACAAAGGAGGATTTTTTATGTGCGAACAAAAGCTGTCCGTCTTTTCCGCTGACTACTGGCGCGCTGCCCGGCGCGAGCTGAACAACCCGCGGGTGCTGGCCTTTTCGGGGCTGGTCTGCGCCATGGCCATCGTGCTGGAAAGCCTGCCCATCTACCTGCTGGGGCCGAGCCTGAAAATTTACTTCAGCTTCCTCGCTGTCTCGCTGGGCTGCATGTGCTACGGCCCCGTCGTCGGCATGATGGCCGGGGCTATCATTGATACGGTGGGTTTCCTGCTGGCAGGCTACGGCGAACCGTATTTCCCCGGCTACCTCATTACGGCCATGCTGTCGGGACTGATCTACGGCGTTATGCTGTACCGCCAAAAACCGACGCTGCCGCGCATTATTGTGACGCGGCTCATCATCAACTACGGCAGCAACGTCCTGCTGGGCAGCGTCTGGAAGGCGATGCTCTACGGCAAGGGCTACCTTTACTATTTCACCTCGGGTCTGGTAAAGAACACGACGATGCTGCCCATCGAGGTGTTCCTGACCTGGGTCGTGCTCAACGCCGCCGTAAAGCAGGGGCTGGATAGAAAGTTTATCCATAAGAGGTAAAAGCCTCCCTTTGAGAAGGGCGGACCGAAAAGTAAAAGTCATACTTTTGCACAAGAAAGTATGACTTTTACTTTTTTTCGTTGTGCGTCCTGCCCAGTGTACTGTCTGCACAGGCAAAACATTTACCTGTTTTGCTGAACTTTTCACAAAAATTTAAAAATTATTGCAAACGGATCGTAAAGCGGCTACAATGGGTCTTGCAAGGCAGCAAAATGCGTCAATTCCCGGCAGATTCCGGCACGAAGCGACGCATTTTTGCCGTTTTCTGTACACACAACAGGGAGGAACAACACACATGAAGAAACTGATGGGCATTCTGCTGGCCGCCTCTATGGTGTTCAGCCTGGCCGCCTGTGGTTCCACCGCTGACACTGCTGCCAGCAGCGCCGCCGGTACCACCGCTACTGCAGAGGGCAGCAGCAACAACCAGGCCCCCGACGTCAAGGTCGGTGCTATCATTCTGGGCGACGAGACCGAAGGCTACAGCGCCGCGCACATCAACGGCATCAAGGAAGCTGCCGCCGAGCTGGGCATGTCCGATGACCAGATCGTCTGGAAGTACAAGATCGCTGAGGGCGGCGTCACCGCCGACGCAGCCGAGGACCTTGTCGGTCAGGGCTGCAACCTGATCATCTCCAACTCCTACGGCCATCAGACCTACATGGAGGAGGAAGCCGAGAAGTACCCTGACATCAACTTTGTGGCCATGACCGGCGACTTCGCCGCCATCTCCGACCTCGATAACTTCTACAACGCCTTTACCGCCGTCTACCAGAGCCGCTATGTCTCCGGTGTCGTCGCAGGCATGAAGGTCAAGGATCTGGTCGAGTCCGGCACTCTGACCCCCGAGACCCAGCCCGACAGCTTCACCGCTGACGGCAAGGTCAAGATCGGCTACGTCGGCGCCTACAACTACGCCGAGGTCGTCTCCGGCTACACCGCCTTCTTCCTGGGCGTCCAGAGCGTTTACCCCGATGTCCAGATGGAGGTCATGTACACGAACTCCTGGTTCGACATCGACAAGGAGGGCGCTGCCGCCGAGGCCCTGATCGCCAACGGTGCGGTCATCATCGGCCAGCACGCTGACTCCACCGGTGCCCCCGCTGCCACCCAGAAGCTGAAGGACTCCGGCAAGATCTGCTACTCCATCGGCTACAACATCGACATGCTCGACACCGCCCCCACCGCTGCCCTGACCTCCGCGACGAATGTCTGGAAGGTCTACTACAAGGAGCTGTTCGAGGGTGCGCAGGCCGGCAGCATCCCGCAGGATTGGTGCAAGGGCTATGAGGATGGCGCTGTCGCCATCACCGACCTTGGCCCCGAAGTCGCCGACGGCACCGCCGAGAAGGTCGCCGAGGTGGAGGCTGCGCTGAAGGACGGCAGCCTGCATGTCTTCGACACCAGCAAGTTCACCGTCGACGGCGCGGAGGTCACCACCGCCCCCATCGACCTGACCTACTACGATTTCAGCACTGGTTCTCCTGTGGCTGTCTATCAGGGCGAGACCAAGGAGGCCATCTCCGACGGTTACTTCCACGAGGGTGAGCTGCGTGCAGCCCCGACGTTTGCCCTGCGCATCGATGGCATCATCGAGGACGCTGACCCCGTCGCCTGATTCTGACTGAATCTAAAGGGAAGACTGCGGTGGAACCGCAGCCTTCCCTTTTGGTGGTTTATTATAATAATGTTCCTGCCTTGATTTTTTGAATCCCTGTAGGGGCGAGGCATGCCTCGCCCGCAGCATGACCGCGGTTGCCCGCTTATGGGTGGCCGCGCAAGGCCGCGGGCCGGGCATGCCCGACCCCTACCAACTTGACTCTTGAAAGGAGCCTGCACAATGGCGCAGAACGAATATGCTGTGCGCTTGGAGCACGTCACCAAGACCTTTGGCCCCGTCGTGGCCAACAAGGATGTTTCCTTGGGCGTGCGCCGCGGCGAGATTCTGGCCCTGCTGGGCGAAAACGGCAGCGGCAAGACGACCCTGATGAACATGATCGCCGGTATCTACTTCCCCGATGAGGGCGAGATCTATGTCGGCGACAAGGCGGCGACCATCCGCTCCCCCCGCGACGCGCTGGACCTGGGCATCGGCATGATCCACCAGCACTTCAAGCTCGTGGACGTGTTCTCCGCGACGGAGAATATCGCCCTGTCGATGGGCAGCGGCGAGAAGTTCGACCTGAAAAAGGTCCACGACAAGGCCCGCGCCATCTGCGAAAAGTACGAGTTCGCCCTTGACCTCGACCAGAAGGTCTACGAGATGAGCGTCAGCCAGAAGCAGACGCTGGAGATCGTCAAGGTGCTGTACCGCGGCGCGGACATCCTGATCCTCGACGAGCCTACGGCAGTTCTGACCCCGCAGGAGACCGAGAAGCTGTTCAGCGTCATCCGCAACATGAAGGCCGACGGCAAGGCGGTTATCATCATCACCCACAAGCTGCACGAGGTGCTGTCCATCAGTGACCGCGTTGCCATCCTGCGCAAGGGTACGTATGTGGGCGACATTGCCACCAGGGACGCCGACGAGGCCAAGCTGACCGAAATGATGGTGGGCGAGAAGGTCGAGCTGAACATCGACCGCCCCGAGCCGGTCGACCCGGTCAAGCGGCTGGACATCCAGCATTTGACCGTGCGCAGCGCCGAGGGTATCACCGTGCTGGACGATGCCTCCTTCCCGGTCTACGGCGGTGAGATTCTGGGCATTGCGGGCATTTCCGGCAACGGCCAGAAGGAGCTGCTGGAAGCCATCGCGGGCCTGCAGCCCACCGAGAGCGGCGCGAGCATTGAGTACTACGCCCCCGAGGCCAGCGCCCCGGTGCAGCTCATCGGCAAAAGCCCCAAGGCCATCCGCGAGGCGGGCATCCACCTGTCCTTTGTGCCCGAGGATCGTCTGGGCATGGGTCTGGTCGGCTCGATGGGCATGACCGACAACATGATGCTGAAAAGCTACGGCAAGGGCCATTCGCCCATCGTGGACCGCAAGGCCCCGCTGGCGCTGGCCGAGACGATCAAGAAAGAGCTGGGCGTCGTCACACCCGACCTGAACACCCCGGTCTCCCGCCTGTCGGGCGGCAACGTCCAGAAGGTGCTGGTGGGCCGTGAGCTGGCCGCCGACCCCATCGTCCTGATGACCGCCTACGCGGTGCGCGGTCTGGACATCAACACGTCCTACACGATTTATCACCTGCTCAACGAGCAGAAAAAGCGCGGTGTGGCGGTCATTTACGTCGGTGAGGACCTCGACGTGCTGCTGGAGCTGTGTGACCGCATCGTTGTGCTGTGCGGCGGCAAGGTCAACGGCATTCTCGATGGCCGCAAGACCACGAAGGAGGAGGTCGGTCTGCGAATGACCAACCTGGTAAAGGAGGAGCAGGCATGAGTCAGACTGCCGCTGCGGCCCGCGAGCCGCTGCTGCGCATTGCCAAGCGTGAGGGCACGACGATGCCCCAGAAGATCGCCGTGCGCGCCATCGCCATTCTGCTGGCGCTGGTCGTCGATGCGCTGTTTATCTTTTTCGTCACCGGCCTGAACCCGCTGTCCGTCTATGGCGTCATGTGGAGCGGCACCTTCGCCAACATGACCCGCTTCAGCTGGATGCTGCGCGACCTGTCTACGCTGCTCTGCGTCGGCATCGCGCTGGCCCCGGCCTTCAAGATGCGCTTCTGGAACTGCGGCGGCGAGGGCCAGATCCTGATCGGAGGCCTGACTGCCGCCCTCATCATGGTGTATCAGGGCAACAATCTGCCGCTGCCGCTGCTGTTTGCCGCCATGGCGCTGGGCAGCATTGCCGCGGGCGCACTGTGGGGCTTCATCCCCGCGTGGTTCAAGTCCCGCTGGAACACGAACGAGACGCTGTTCACTCTGATGATGAACTACGTTGCTACGTCCATTGTTGCCTGCATGACCAACATCATGCGCGGCCAGGCGTCGAGCCTCGGCACGCTGAACAAGGCGACCAAGGCCGGCTGGTTCCCCGTCATTATGGGCCAGCGCTACACCATCAACATCATTGTAGTCATCGTGCTGACCTTCGTCATGTACGCCTATCTGCGCTTCTCCAAGCAGGGCTATGAGATCAGCGTTGTCGGCGAGAGCGAGAACACCGCGCGGTATGCGGGCATCAACGTCCGCCGCGTTACGGTGCGCACGATGCTGATTTCCGGCGCGATCTGCGGCCTGTGCGGCTTCCTGATCGTGGCCGGCAAGGATCAGACCATCTCCACGGCGTCCGCCAACGGGCGCGGCTTCACGGCCATTATTGTCGCATGGCTGGCCAAGTTCAACACCTTCTATATGGCGCTCATCTCGTTCCTGCTGGTTTTCCTCGAGCGCGGTGCGTCGGAGATCGCGTCTGCGTACTCGCTGAACGAGTACGCCGCCGACATCATCACCGGCATCATCCTGTTCTTCATTCTGGGCAGTGAGTTCTTCATCAACTACCGCGTCATCCCCCGCGGCGCACACAAGGAGGGCAAGTGATATGCACAGCAGTCTGATTGCGTGGATCATGCGCGCCATCCCGTTTGGCACAATTATCATGTACGGTGCGCTGGGCGAGACCGTGACCGAGAAATCCGGCAACCTGAACCTCGGCGTGCCGGGCATCATGTACCTGGGCGGTTTCGCAGGCTTTGCCAGCGCCTGGGCCTATGAGAACAGCGCTGCCAACCCCAACGGCTTTGTCAGCATCCTGATTGCCCTGTCCTGCGCCATTCTGGCCTCGATGGCAGGCGGCCTGATCTATGCGTTCCTGACCATCTCCCTGCGCGCCAACCAGAACGTCACCGGTCTGGCGCTGACGACCTTCGGCATGGGTGTGGCAAACTTCTTCGGCGTGTTTATCCTGAACGGCGCCAGCTACTCCGCCGCTCCCATCGCCAACAAGGCGTTCAGCGCCAAAATTCCCGTGCTGTCGGGTCTGGGCGACATCGGGCAGGTCGTGTTCTCCTACGGCTTTCTCGTCTATGCGGCCATCCTGCTGGCTGTGGTGCTGCACTGGTTCCTGACCCGCACCCGTGCGGGCCTGAATCTGCGCGCCGTCGGTGAGAACCCCGCCACCGCGGACGCCGCGGGCATCAACGTTACGCTGTACAAGTACCTGTCCACCTGCATCGGCGCGGGCATCTGCGGCATCGGCGGCCTGTACTATGTACTGGACTACAACCAGGGCATCTGGGCGACCACCGGCCAGATCGAAGCGCTGGGCTGGCTGGCCGTGGCGCTGGTCATTTTCACGACCTGGAAGCCGCTGAACGCCATCTGGGGCGCGTACCTGTTCGGTATGCTCTATTGGCTGTACCAGTTCCTGCCGTCGCTGCTCGGCATCACGATGGCCAGCCACATCACCGACCTTGTGCAGATGCTGCCCTACGTCGTCACGATCATCGTCCTGATCGTCGTTTCGATGCGCAAGAAGAAGGAGAACCAGCCCCCGGCTCATCTGGGTCTGGCCTACTTCCGCGAGGAGCGGTAAGGTTGCCTTCCCCCGTGGGGGAAGGTGGCCGAGGCCCCGCCCGAGGCCGGATGAGGGGCGGCCTAGTGGCTGCTGCCCGTGAATGGGAAGTGGCCGTAAGCTTTGCCCTCATCAGTCGCCTGCGGGCGACAGCTTCCCCCGAGGGGGAAGCCTTATAGAAAAGTCCGTGCGGCACATCTTTCCCAAATGTGCCGCCTTTTTTCATGCTTCTTTCAAAAATCCAACACATTTGCAATATATACTAAATTTTGTCAAAAAATCTCCGAAAACAGAAGGGAACCCGGTATGGCAGAAAAAACACAAACCCGACGCGGCCCGCTCGGCTGGGTCAAACGCCACAAAAAGCTGACGATCTTTTTGGTCATTGTGCTGGTCGCGGCCCTCGTCCTCGTGAACGTGCGGGGCAAGACCGACAAGGCGGCCACTGGCAGCTATCAGTTCGTGCGCACCACCGTGCTGACCAAAACGACCCTGAGCGATACGGTCAGCGTGACCGGCACGGTCAAGGCCGGCAGCAGCGCCAGCGTCACGGCGTCGGATTCCGTCAAGACCTACAAGGTCACGGCAGTCAACGTCGCTGTCGGTGACACGGTCAGGAAGGGCGATGTCATCGCCACGCTGGACACCACCGACGTGGAAAAGCAGATCGCCAACGCGCAGCTGCAGCTCGGCGACACCCGGACCGACGCCCGGAAGAACTACACCCAGGCCGTCGAGGATCAGGAGACAAACCTGGCTACGGCGCAGGAAAATCTCGATAAAGCGCAGAAGAACTACGACACGCTGGGCATTGATGACTACTATACCTCGATGGCGTCCACCGCCAACAGCGGCAAGACGAACCGTGAGATCGTCACCGACTGGTACACCCGCTACGCCGAGGAGATCGCCGGGTACGAGAACACCCTTGCCAACCTGAACATTCAGCTGACCCAGGCCCAGCAGGACGGAGACACGGCCCGCGCAGACGGTCTGCAGGGCCAGATTGCGGATTACACCAGCCGGGAAAATATCGCCAAGGGCCAGTGCAGCATCCCGGAGCTGGGCCTGCAGGGCTTTGATGCCGTCAGCCAGACCTACAATAAAATTGAGCAGTACCGCGAGGCGCTGGAGCAGGCGCAGCAGTCCTATCAGAACAGCGCGACAAGCGCGTCCCGCAGCGTGGACAACGCCGAGACGAAGCTCGCGCAGTCCCAGCGCGAGGACGACACCCTGACCAATCTGCAGACCGCGCTGGAGAACTGCACCCTGACTGCCACGATGGACGGCACGATCACCGCGCTGGACGCCACGGTGGGCGCGGTGTGCAGCGGCACGGTGGCCACGATTCAGGATGTGGACAACCTGACGGTGGAAGTCACGATCCCGGCCAGCTCCGTCGGCAGGCTCAAGACCGGCCTGCAGTGCAACATCACCAGCGATGCCACGGACGACACCGTCACCGGTACCCTGACCCGTATCGACCCTGTCGCCAACGACAGCGGTAGCTTCGGCGCTACCGTCACGGTCAACGGGCAGGACAGCGGTCTGCTGGTCGGCATTTCCGCCAAGGTCGAGATCGTCATCAGCACCAAGGACAACGTCTTTACCGTCCCGCGCGACGCCGTGGGCACCAACGACGACGGCAGCACCTACGTGCTGCGCAAGACCGGCGGAGAGGGCGTCGATATGACCTTTGAGCAGGTCGCCGTCACCGAGGGCGACACCAACGACTACTATGTGGAGATCACCGGCAGCGACCTGAACGAGGGCGACGTCATCCGCGCCACGGCGGACCTGACCCAAGGCATTGAGTCGGGCACGTCCGACAGCGATGTGCAGATGATGGAGAACGGCGACCTTTACGTCGGCGACGGCAGCAATATGCCCGAGGGCGCCGTCGTCATGGGCGGTCCCGGCGGCGGCCCCGGCGGTCCGGGAGGTCAATAATGCCGGAAAAAACACAACAGTTTGCGCAGAATATTGCCAGGAGCCTGATAGGGAAGGAGGCCGCGCATCCCGCGCAGCCCCTGATCCAGATGCAGGGCATCCGCAAGAGCTACTACATCGGCCAGCCGAACGAGCTGGAAATCCTGCACGGCATTGATTTGACCGTCTACCCCGGCGAGTTCGTCGCCATCGTGGGTGAGTCCGGCTCGGGCAAATCCACGCTGATGAACATTATCGGCGTGCTGGACAAGCCGACCTCTGGCGAGTATACGCTGGACGGGGTGGATATCCATAAAGCAGACGATGACGAACTGGCGGGCATGGCTACCAGAGCATTACCGTTGTGGCATCCAGCGGCACCAATGTGACCGCCTTTGTGGATGTGGTGGGCGATTATTTCGCCAGTTACTATACCCGCAACGACAGCTGGACCGTCAGTGCGTCCAGCATTTCCAGCCTGCTGGAAAGCATGACCGAAATCCTGAACCAGATCTCGCTGGCTATCTCCGCCATTGCGGCCATCTCGCTGTTGGTGGGAGGTATCGGCGTCATGAACATCATGACGGTTTCGGTCACCGAGCGTACCCGTGAGATCGGCACCCGCAAGGCGCTGGGCGCAACCAACACGGCCATTTTGACCCAGTTCATTATTGAATCCATTGTGCTGTGCGCTATTGGCGGCGTCATCGGTGTGGGGTTGGGCATCGGCCTTGGTTCTGTGCTCAGCCAGGTCATGGGCTATTCGGCCAGACCCAGCGTGGCGGCCATTATCATTGCCGT
>ENA-OZRO01000450-OZRO01000450.1-human-gut-metagenome-genome-assembly--contig:-NODE-450-length-16643-cov-8.241259_pt1 | contig 16643 bp, 10 predicted proteins | sample MGYA00243267_ERZ653941 | MGnify/ENA primary metagenome ERZ653941 (study PRJEB26926, sample SAMN06164615) | human gut metagenome | biome: ENVO:00009003; feature: ENVO:2100002; material: ENVO:00002003... | reverse complement strand
TGGGCTCGGAGATGTGTATAAGAGACAGATATTATATATGGAGATCCGAATAAAACGCTAAATGTAATCTCAACCAATTATGATAGGATTGCCGAGTATGCAGCTTGTCAAACTGACGCTTACATTAATATAGGTTTTACTCACGGACTGATGGGAAAGTTAAAAGATAATATTATGCTAAATCCTAAAAAGCCGGAGGCTGATTATACTGGATTTATTAATATCTTGAAAGTTCACGGTTCCCTAGACTGGTATAGGAGAGATGGAATCATTTGCAATATCCCCAATTCTGTCAATATTCCATTAGGGTTTACACCATGTATCGTAACTCCAGGAACTAATAAATACGAACGTACTCAAGAGGAACCACATAGACAACTTTTATCAGCTGTGGACAAAATCTTTGAAAGTGCCCAAAACTATGTTTGTATTGGTTATGGTTTTAATGACAAACATGTTCAAGAAATGTTGCTTAAATATGCCAAAAAGAGAAAGGCAAAAATACTGATTGTTACCAAAGAAATTACAAATTCAATAAAAGAAAATGTAATAGATAAAGGATATGATTATATCGCTATTTGTAGTGATGGTGCTAAGGGTACTGTTTTTCATACAAATAGTGATTCTATAATTGTTGATGACAAAATATATTGGACTATAGAAGGATTAATGGAAATATAAAAAATGGAAAGTATAGTATTAAGATATGATAAAGGTGAGTCAATAGGCTCAATAAATAGTGTAGACACAGGTATGGCAACAGCCATTATAGATTCTGACGATGTTCTGTCCCAGTTACAAATTAATCAACTTATAGCTATTCAAAGTCCGAAATCTGGTCGTTACATTATAGCAATGATAGTAAAAATCTATCGCAAGGCTACTGATATGACTTTGAATGATGACGAGGATGAAGAAGATACTTCTTCGGCATTTAACCAAGTTAGGTTAGTTTTTGTGGGTGAATTTATGGACAAAGCTGGAGAGCAAAGTAACGTGTTCAGAAGAAACGTTAGTGCAGTTCCATCTATAAGTGCCTTATGTTATAAGATTGAAGGAACACGTCTCACAGACCTCATGCAAACAATATCCAACAAATTAGCGACTTCCATCAGTCCTCTTGCAATAGGGAAATATACAATGGATGAAAGTTCTATAGCATATATGGATGGAGATAAACTATTTCAACGACATGCTGCTATTGTGGGTTCTACAGGGAGTGGTAAATCTTTTTGTGTTGCATGTATTGTTGAACAAATGGCTAAATTAAAACATTCTAATGCAATTTTGTTTGATATCCACGGAGAATACTCCTCTACTGATTTCAAAATAGATGGCATCAAACAATATAAAATTGCAACACCAGGAGATTTGGCTACCTCTGAAAAACTCAACAACAATATACTTATGGTACCCTATTGGCTCTTAAATTATGAGGAAATGCAGGCATTGTTATTAGATCGTAGTGACCAAAATGCACCAAATCAAGCAATGATATTCTCTCGTGAAGTTCTTGCCGAAAAAGAAAAAGGTGTAGAAGGAACAATATATGAACATCTGATTACTGTTGATAGTCCCGTAGCTTACGACTTGCAAACAGTGTTAACTCGGCTAAAGTCCAAAGACGAAGAAATGGTACCTGGTGCAAGAGCCGGTTCTGAAAAGCTAGGCCCATACAATGGGAAGTTAACACGGTTCAATCAAAGACTGGAGAATAAACTTTCAGATAAGAGAATGGGATTTATGTTCAGTTTACAAACAGAAGAAAAATCGCAAAATTGGCTCAAAGATTTCGCCAGAGTTCTGATGAAGGCTGATGGTGGGGTCAAGGTTATAGATATGTCAGAAGTACCATCAGATGTACTTCCTTTAGTAATTGGTCTATTGGCAAGAATTGTATTTACTGTTCAACAATGGAGTTCAATGGAACATCGTCATCCAATAGCACTATTATGTGATGAAGCACACTTATATGTTCAGCAATCTATTTCACAAGATGCTGTTGCAGAAATAGGTTTGAAAAGTTTTGAACGAATAGCGAAGGAAGGACGAAAATATGGAGTTGGTCTTGTGATAATCAGTCAAAGACCTTCAGAAGTAAATCGTACAGTACTAAGCCAATGTAATAATTTTATTAGTCTTCGACTTACAAATGTGGATGATCAAAATGTGATTAAACGACTACTACCAGATAATCTTGGTAATATTGCCGACAATCTTTCTTTGCTTGACATCGCAGAAGCAATTATTGTTGGTGATGCTACATTATTACCGTCTAGAGTAAAAATAAATGAACCTTCAATCAAACCATCAAGTCAAACAGTTCCTTTCTGGAGTATTTGGGGGAAAGATAATTCTGATCAAGATTTGTCAGAAGCTATATGCAATATGATTAAACAATCTAAGTGAAAGTAATTACTATGTCAAGGATATGAAGCGATGAAGAAAGCATTAGTTAATACACGTGTGTCGGTAAAGCTCCGCAAGTCTGAATATCGTGATGAATGGTATCTTTATGTGGAATCTTATCCTGTATTCCAATCTGGAAAACATACGCCACAAAGAGTGCGTGAATATCTCAATCGTACCATTACAACACCTATTTGGGATAAATCACGCAATGCAAGGACTAATGCCGAAGGCAAAACTACTTATAAGCCGAAGCGAGATTTAAACGGTGTTATTCAATGCAAGTCGCAAATAGACCAAGAATCATGTATCTATGCTGATAAAGTCAGAAGCCTAAGACAAAAGGAATACGACAATGCAGCTTTATATGCCGATACCGATGCAGAACAGGCGGAGCAGTTGGAACGCTCCCGAAGTAATTTTATTGAGTACTTCGACCATGTGCAACGAACAAGACATGCCCATAGTTCCGATTCTATTATTGTCAATTGGAGGCGAGTACATGAGTTACTGAAGATATTTGCAAAAAGTGATACCATTCTCTTTTCGCAGATAGACTTAAAGCTGGTTGAATCGTTCCGTCAATTCATAATGAACGCACCGCAAGGTGGTACTAAACGAGGTACAATTTCTCAAAATACAGCATCAACATACTTCTCAATTTTCAAGGCAGGATTGAAACAAGCCTTTATAGATGGCTATCTGACTATTGATATTGCAGCGAAAGTCAAAGGCATTCAGGAAAGGGAGAGTCGCAGAGAATACCTGACAATAGAAGAGTTGAACCGACTGGCACAAACTCCGTGTGACCCATTATTGAAACGAGCCGCACTCTTTTCAGCATTAACAGGAATCCGACATTGCGACATTCAGAAATTGAAATGGTCGGAGGTGGAACAATTCAATGGTGGTTATCGGCTGAACTTTACGCAACAAAAGACAAAAGGTGTTGAGTATATGCCAATTTCAGAGCAAGCATATAATCTTTGCGGAGAGCAAAAAGAAGGAGAATTATTAGTGTTTGCCGGATTACCTGACCCATCATGGATAAATCGCCCTGTTAAAAAATGGGTTGAAGCTGCCGGAATTACCAAGCACATTACCTTCCATTGCTTTAGGCACAGCTACGCTACCCTTCAACTGGCTGGAGGAACGGACATTTATACCGTTAGCAAAATGTTGGGGCATACCAATGTACGAACCACTCAAGTGTATGCCAAGGTTGTAGATGAGAAAAAGGAGAAAGCAACAGAAACTATCAAATTAGCTTTATCACAAACGGAATAAAAGTGTTGTCCCACTTGATAGGCATAGCCATCTGCGTAGATTCTGCGTGGGTGGCTTTTTGTTTTTACCTATGAGCTGTTATTATGACCACCTAATGATTTCCTTATGATTGGGTACATTACCATAAAAAACTACTACTGACGTTTTTCATCATTTGCATTGATAATCAATACATATTCCTTATGGTATTTCTGTTTCGCTGCTGTTTCTTTATGTGACACAGTCCATCATAAAATCAGTATGCTAAATCACGATTACTTTGCCGAAAAATCAAACATAAATCAGATAGCAGTATGAGTGAAAAGAACATTACTTTTGAAGATTTACCCAAGGCAATGTCGTGGATGATGGATAAATTGAATGAACTGGATTCTAAGATTGACGGTCTCAACACTCAAAGTCCGAGTATTCCAACCGAGCAATGGATGAACTTAAAGGAGTTGTGCGATTATATTCCCAGTCATCCGGCAGAGCAAACAGTATATGGATGGACAAGCTGCCACCAAATCCCATTTCATAAAAGAGGTAAACGTATCATGTTTCTAAAATCGGAGATTGATGCGTGGCTTCGAGATGGCAAGGTAAAGTCCGAAAAAGACTTGGAGGACGAAGCTGCCCGATTCATAAAGTCTAAAAGAAACAACCGATTCTAATGGATTCACTCGATTTATGCAATGCAATCAGAATGGAATTTGGAGGGATACTTGAAGACAAGATTCCTTTGAATGCTTTTCCTGCTAAAATTCAGGATATGGTATTGGCATTGGCACGACAAGAGAATTATTCCATTGAATATATGATGGCTTCTCTTTTGGCGGCAATTTCAACAGCCATCGGTAATGCTGTCAATATCCGTATTCGTGGTGGCTGGATAAGTAATCCTGCCCTCTATATGATATTGGTTGGCCGCCCCGGAATGGGCAAAACTCCCCCGTTAGACTTTGCTTTTCGCCCAATTCGCAAGCATGATGCCAAAGCTGTCAAACAATTCAAGTCTGATATGGAGCAATATAATAATATGGTAGAGGACAACAAAGGGAAGAAGGAAAATTGCACTCCATTGCCAGAAAAACCGATTTTGCGAAGAACCATAATATCCGACTTTACCCCAGAAGCTTTAATGCGTGCGCTTGATGACAACCAGCGTGGTATTGTGGTATATGTGGATGAAATTATGGGAATGTTCAATGCTGTGAATCAATACAGCAAAGGGCAACTTATTGAACAGTTATTGACTGCATTCAGCGGAAAACCTTTAGACATTTCCAGATGCAGTATGCCCATACCTATTCACATAGAGCATCCTTTTATAAATATGGTAGGTACGATGCAGACCACCCGAATGCACGAACTTACAGATAAAGGCTATAAGGACAATGGGTTGATTGATAGAATAATTTTTGTTTATCCGTCTTCACAGGAAATATCAGATTGGCAAGATGAAGAAAACGCTTTTACCACTTTTGACAAATACTCGTCTATGTGGGAAAATATCATCAACAAAGTGATGAGTTTGCCTTTTATAGTAAATGAGGATGGCGAAATAGTTCCTGACATTTTGGACTTTTCTTCGGAAGCAAAAGCCTATTTTACCAATTGGCGCAATGATGCTATTCATGCAGTCAATCAAATCCAAGATGACGGCTTGGTGGATAGCAGAATAATGAAAGCTCCGATGATTACAGCACGATTGGCTTTGGTTATGCAAATCTTCCGCTGGGCTTGTGGTGAGGTTCATAAAGATTTTGTGGACATCGATTCAATCAAATCAGCTATTGCATTAAGCGATTACTTTGAAAGTTGTTATGCCGACATTCAGAAATATATGTTGGTAGAGGGCATTGAACCACAAAAGAAAGAATTGCTTGATTGTCTTTCTGCAACATTCACAACTGCCGATGCCATTCAAGCAGGAAAAGAAGTGGGGCTTTCCGAACGCTCTGTAATGTATTCTTTGGTCAGCCTTACCACGAATAAGATAATCAAGAAAATTAAGAGAGGGGAATATGAGAAACTGCAATAACCTATCCCCATTGCATCTTGCAGTTGTTGCAGTTTGCACTTTCGTATCATCCGTTTTCCTGCAAAACTGCAAGAACTGCAAACTGCACGGACTGCAATTATAAAAAATATCAAGCATGAATGAATACCGATTTACCCTTCAAAAATATAAGCGAGGCTCTAAACTTTCATGTCCTCAGTGTGGAAAGAAACAATGTTTTATACGTTACGTTGATACTCAAGGGGAAGTTTCGTTTCCTGACTATGTAGGCAGATGCGACCATGAGCAGTCGTGCAAATACCATTATACGCCCTCTGATTATTTCAAGGATAATCCAACGCTGATAGAAAAAGGTTCCAATTATGGCATTGAACATGCTAAGCCACAGCCACATTCATTGCCACCTACTTCCTTTATTGATAAAGAACTAATGGAGCGAACACTTACCAATTACACAATGAATCCTTTGTACATTTATCTGGTAGGTATATTGGGCAAGGATGAAACAAAGCGAATATTCCATTTATATCGTGTTGGCACATCAAAAAAATGGGGCGGCTCTACTGTCTACTGGCAGATTGATAGGCAAGGCTACGTGCGAACCGGAAAGATAATGTTGTATGATTCAACAACAGGACATCGGACAAAAGAGCCGAGAAGTTATGTAAGTTGGGTACATACCGAGTTGAACCTTGTCGACTACAATCTAAAGCAATGTTTGTTTGGTGAGCATCTGTTGTCTGATAATCCTGCCAAACCGATTGCTATAGTAGAGAGTGAGAAGTCTGCTTTGATAGCCACTCATTATATGCCGGAATTTATATGGCTGGCTACTGGTGGAATGCACGGCTGCTTCAAAGCAGATGCGGTTGGTGTATTAAAAGGTCGGACGGTAATGTTGTGTCCGGACTTAGGAGCAAAAGAGATTTGGCAATCCAAGATGGCTATGCTCTTCTCCGTTTGCTCAAAGGTTATAATGAGTGACACATTAGAACAATGCGCTACTGATGAACAACGAAAGAAAGGATTGGACATTGCCGATTTCCTCTTGATGACCGATACACCACAAATGATTCTTTCAAAGATGATACAGCGCAATCCGGCTTTGCAGACGCTCATTGATGAATTGGGGTTAGAACTTATTGAATAACGAAGGAACTTGTTCCGGTCACTTATAGAAAGTCCATAACATAATAAGGACTTTTTGCCTGATAGCAATAAAATCCGGCTACTGCCACACTATGTGAATAGGCACAGGAGCAAGCTCCAATTATTAGAAATACGTATAAAAACGAGATTATGAATACTGATATAAAACAAGCAATGCACGTTGAAGCTGCCAAATCATTTGGCACATCAGAAGCCAACGAGAACGAAAGGCGTTGGAACGAAGATAAGGTCGATTGTAAAAATCAAGACCCTACCAACAATTATGACAAGACCAGAATGAGGCTGAATTTTGAGATTGGTCCCGATGGCAAAATACATCCGTTGGGGTATCAAGAGAAGTCTCTTGAACTCCGTTTGCAGGAACGATTGTTGGAATTAGGTTGGAAGCCATTCAAACCGGACAGTAAGATTCAACCGAACTGTTGCGCCAAATTTGTCTTTGGCGGCAATCATGAACGTACACTTGAGATGGCTTTTGGCAATCAGACCGTCAATTTAGAGAAAGGATCAGACAACAGCCATCTGCACCGCTGCGAGGAAATAGAACTTTGGGCGAAGGATGTTTATGATTGGTGTTCCCGAAGATATGGTCAGGAAAACATTGTCGGCTTTCAGGTTCACCTTGACGAGAGCAGCCCGCATATTCATGCTTTAGTTGTGCCAGTCGGTATCCGGCCTAAAAGCGGTCGTGAGTGTGTCATGTGGTCTGCAAAGTTCGGAAAGAACAGGTTTGAATATGGGCAGATATTGAAAGAAATGCACACATCGCTGTATGAGGAGGTCGGAAGTAAATACGGACTTGAACGAGGAGACAGCATATATGGGCGCAATGTGCAGCATTTGAACAAACGCGATTATATTCGTAAGCTATCAAAAGAGGCAAAACAGGCGGAGAAAGCGGTTAAGGGATTACAGACTATGATACACAGACTGGAATCGCAAATATTCAAGTCTAAATCTCAACTTGAACAGATTGACAAGGAACTGGCTTCCGGTAAAATAGCTCTTGAAGAATACAAATTTCAAAAGGCGGATATACAGAAACAGATTTCAGAATACCAATCCAAACTTGAAGACAAGGCTGACAAACTCCATACAAAAGAGCAGGAATTGAACAAACTGACCCAAGACCTTGAAAAAGCTGGCTCTGTAATACAGCCTTTCAGAAACTACAAAATTGATTTTGATCCACCTTGTATTTCGGGGAAATATCCTCTGTTTATTACGGACAAATGGATTGAGAAACAGAATCAGGAAATAGCCAAGCGTTTCAATTCGATCGTCCGCCAAATAGAGGCTCTCTATAGAAATGAAGCGGAGAGACAAGTGAAGACTGCACAGCAAAATGTATTGGCAGAGTATGGGGAATTTTATCGGTTAAAAAGGGATGTCGAACAACTTTCAAAGAACAACGATGAGTTAAAATCAATATTGGACACCATACTTGACCAACTGTCGAATCCATCACTCCGGTCAAAGATATTCGCCATAGCGGATGCTTTAGCAGGTGGAACTCCTATCAGTGTATCTTCTGGAGGAGGTGACTCTTCATCTGATATCCGATGGGATGGTCGTCAACCCGATGAAGAGGAAGAAGCCTATCGAAGAAGGTGTCTGATGTTTGCGATAGGAATGGTTAAGATTCAGAATAAAAAGAAAAGTTATAGGAGAAGATAAACGTCCTATTTGATGTGCTGTAATTAAAAACTAAAGTTGCAACACATTAAATGTTTTTAACTCATTATGTACAATACATACGCCCCATTATGAGAATGTACCGTTTGAGGTGCCGGAATCGTGGATGTGGTGTAAATTCCAAGATTGCATGGATGTTCGTGACGGAACTCATGATTCACCTAAATATACTCAAGAAGGCTACCCTTTAATCACTAGTAAAGATTTTAAGAACGGACAATTTGACTTTTCAAAAACCAGATATATCTCAGAAGTAGATTATAAAAATATTATCAAACGCTCAAAAGTTGATATTGGAGACATATTGTACTCTATGATAGGAGGAAATATCGGAAGTATGATTTACATACAGCATGATAATTATTTTGACATGGCAATAAAAAATGTTGCTCTTTTTAAGCCTTATCAAAATAGCGACATTAGTACAAAATATATCGCTTATTTCTTAGAATCAAAAATAAAAGAGTATCAAGCAATAGCTATTGGTGGTGCGCAACCTTTTGTTGGATTAGATATTTTTAGGAACACTCTTGTACCATTACCTCCACTTGCAGAGCAACATCGCATTATAACAGAAATAGAGAAATGGCTTGCTTTGATAGACCAAATAGAACAAGGCAAAGTCGACTTACAGACCATCATCAAACAAACCAAAAGTAAAATTCTTGACCTTGCCATTCACGGAAAGCTCGTACCGCAAGACCCGAACGACGAGCCAGCCATTAAACTCTTGAAACGCATAAATCCCGACTTCACACCTTGTGATAACGGGCATTATCCGAACATACCTTTTGATATTCCTCGGAATTGGATATGGGTAGAACTCGGAAAGATTGGTAGATGGCAATCTGGAAGCACACCAAATAGATTGAATAAAGCTTATTATGGTGGCAATATACCATGGCTTAAAACAGGTGATTTAAATGATGGATACATCACACATATACCAGAATATATTACCGAAAAAGCTCTGAATGAAACATCTGTAAAATTGAATCCTATAGGCAGTGTACTAATAGCTATGTATGGTGCAACAATAGGGAAAATTGGTATATTGACATTTGCTGCCACAACAAATCAGGCTTGTTGTGCCTGTGATGTATTCGAAGGAATCGAGAAAGAATATCTTTTCTATTTTTTACTTTCTCACAAGGAAGAATTTATAAAATTAGGAGGAGGTGGAGCACAGCCTAACATATCAAAAGAAAAAATTGTTAGTACATACATTCCTTTGCCACCAAATGCAGAGCAAATACGAATAATCAAGACTATTCATCAACTCTTTGACCAATTAGATATAATCACGGAGAGTCTATAAACTTCCCGTGATTATATCCAGTTGCTGAAACGCACGGTTTATCGCATTCACTATTCTTTGTTGTTCCTTATAAGGAGGTATAGGTACTTCGATTGCCTTGAATAGTTTTTTATTCAAGTGAGGAATAGCAGAACCTACCTTGTTTTCTCGTAAAGTCTTACGATGTAAGTTGATAACTTGTAAAACATAATCCGTATTCATATTGTCGTTGATAGACAACAGTTTGAATGTGCTACCTTGATAACCCTCGATGGGAGTACGGAACACTTCACCAGAGTTTTCGCCATCTACCAATATCAATAGAGTATTAGCAGGAGTGTATCTTCCTGCTGTTAAAGTTTTTGTTTCTCGTTCACCACGTAGGTACTTGACATCAAGATTTACTCTTTCAATCTCACTTTGCCTTTCTCCATCAGTCAAGCTGCATAAAGTTTGCATAGGAGTAACTACCCATCCATTTGGCAAGTTCGGATAATGCCCGTTATCACAAGGTGTGAAGTCGGGATTTATACGTTTCAACAGTTCAATGGCAGGCTCGTCATTCGGGTCTTGTGGTACTAGCTTGCCATGAATGGCAAGGTCGAGGATTTTGCTTTTGGTTTGTTTGATGATGGTCTGTAAGTCGGCTTTGCCTTGTTCTATTTGGTCAATCAACTCAAATAATTTCTCTATTTCTGCAACAATGCGGTGTTGTTCGGCAAGGGGTGGTAATGCTATTTCCAAACTTCTAATCGTAGCCATTGATAGACTTGGCTGAGCCGTTGATTTTGATATACCCCGAACTCCTAATTGTCCTAAATCGCTCATAAGATAATAGAGCGCATATTTTAAATCAATTTTATTAGAGTAAGGTTCTATTTTAGCAACATTCGGAGCTAGATGACATCTTTTTAATGCCGGGAAAATACATGTATCACCAATACCAGCTCCAATAAATGTCATAAGTAAGCACTTCTTTGTAAGAGCGCTTCTTTCCAACTGTTGCGATAAAGCTTCTGATATAGCCTCATTGGTATTTTCAACAAAATATCCCATTCTTACATTTTGTGCTCTAACTATAGGCACTTCATTATTGCTGGAGATTGTATCTTTCGTGAGACAATCAGTATACTCAAATCCAGCAAGTTTAGTAACAAAAAACAGTTCTTCAATATTTGTCCACACCCACGAACTCGGCACTTCAAACGGCACGTTCTCATAATGGGGCGTATCAGAAGCCTTTGTAGACTTTTTGCTCTTTTTAATTTTACCCTCTTTTATCAGTCGCTCCTTTTCTGCCTTGATACGTTCAAGGAGAACAGATGCAGGCTCATCATTCGGGTCTTGAGGGACGAGTTTACCATGAATGGCAAGGTCGAGTATCTTTTGACGTAATTTCTTAGTATCCATACCAGTTAATCTATTTGTCCAATTTTTGGTTGGACAGTTTGTGCAGTTCTTGGCTGCACAATTAGTTTTTGTTTATTTGTTTCTCTTCTTCACTCTCTTCAAACTCTTCAATCCACTCCTTTACCTTGGCCTGCAATAGAGCTTTGTTAGGGAGATAGAGCTGATATGCCGAGGCGTATATATTGGCATCTTTGGGTAAGGTAAGTTCCACAAGTGCATCGTTTTTCTCCTTACACAGCAGGATGCCAATTGTCGGCTTTTCAAAATCTTGTTTGACGTGGCGATCGTAATAATTGACATACATCTGCATCTGTCCTAAGTCTTGATGGGTAAGTCTCTCTATCTTCAAGTCTATAAGCACATAACATTGTAGCAAGCGATTGTAGAACACTAAGTCAACATAGAAATGTTGTTCATCAAATGTAAATCTCTTTTGACGAGCCTCAAAAAGAAATCCCTTGCCAAGTTCCAATAGGAATTGCTGCATCTTGCTGATAATGGCATTCTCTAGTTTAGTTTCCGAGTATACAGCATCAGGCTTTAGACCAAGAAACTCTAATGTAATGGGGTTCTTGATAATGTCAGATGGCTTTTCAAGGGTTTGTCCCTCCTGTGCCAACCGCATCACCTCGTCTTTGTTACGTGAGAGCGCAAGACGTTCGTAAAGCGAAGATGCCACTTGCCGGCTGAGTTGTCGCACACTCCAATCTTGTTGTCGGCACTCAATTTCATAGAATCTTCGAGCCATTGGGTCTGTTATACGCATCAATATTAGATAGTGTGACCACGAAAGAGTAAATGATTCTTCTGAAAAGGCTAAACAGTGTTTGTCCTTTTTATCCTGCACTAAATCTTGATCGTATTTCCTTTCCTCATTTTGCAACCTAAGTTTGCTGTTTTCAATTGGCTCGACAGTGTTTAGCCTTTTCGCATAAACTAAATAGAACTGTTTGATGTTTTTTAAAGTTGAATATCCCCAACCGTCTCCTAATCTGTCAGTCAGACGTTTAGAGAGTTCTTTCAGTACAGTCTTTCCGTATTCAGCTCTAATCTCTCCCTTTTGTTCATATTCTACTATATATTGGCCAATATGGAATTTTGTATAGACTTCAGCGATATTGACTGTTGTCGCCACACGTTTCCTTGCCTGAGTGATAAGGTCAACAACTTTTTGAAACAAGTTGTTTATTTCTTGATTGTTTGTGATGATGTCTTTGCCCATAAAATTTAGTCCTCCTCTATATTTGCCAATAACTTTTGCAGCTCTGCCACGGCATTGCTGATAGTATCGCTTTTCTCCTTTATCTCATCCATTAGTTCCGATAATGAGCGGTCGTCCACTTCGCCACCTTGACGAATCCAAGTGATGTCGAGACTGGTTTTGTCGCGAGCCAATAGTTCGTCCACAGCATATTTGCGCCAACGCCCTTGTGGATTATTCTCGGCATCGTATGTTTCTTTTCGTTCGGCTAAGTTACCGGAATTGTAGCAGGAAACGAAATCATCCAAGTGATGTCGTTCCAATTTATTGGTTGCCAAAGTGTGCTTCACATCGGTACGATAGTCATAGAACCAAACCTCTTTAGTGGGTTGCCCCTTTGTAAAGAACAATACGTTGGCTTTCACTCCCTGAGCATAGAAAATACCGGTGGGTAGGCGCAGGATGGTGTGAAGATTGAAATCCTGTAACAAGCGTTTGCGGATAGTTTCACCTGCTCCGGCTTCAAAAAGAACATTATCGGGTAATACCACCGCAGCACGTCCTCCTGTTTTGAGCATCAGCATCATGTGCTGGAGGAAATTCAACTGGTTATTCTTTGTCTCGACATAGAAATCGGGACGGTTAATATCTACCGAACCTGCCGGACGAGTGCCGAAAGGAGGGTTGGCAAGAATCACATCAACAAGCGTGGAAGGCTCTTTCTCCAAAGAATCCTCGCATACAATCGGGCTTCGGTCTGTACCGACACCATGCAGATAGAGGTTCATGGAAGCAAGCGTTACAACTAATGGTGTATTGTCTACTCCATGCAAAGCTTTGTTACGCAGAAAGTCACGCTTTTCCTTGTTGGCGGATTGATCTTTCATATAGTCGTATGCCGTCAGCAGGAAACCTCCAGTACCACAAGCCGGATCACAAACCGTTTCGCCCATTTGTGGAGCGATGCAATCTACCATTGCCTTAATCAATGGACGAGGCGTAAAGTATTGCCCGGCTCCGCTCTTCTTATCCTGACCATTCTTCTCCAAAATGCTTTCATAGATAGCACCCTTTACATCTCCATCCATGATGAGCCACTGCTCTTCATCAATCATCGAGATAACCTTTTTGAGATAAACGGGCTTGTCAATCTTGTTTTGGGCTTTGGTATAAATTGTGCCAATTAGGTTTTCTTGTTCGCTGAGCTGCTTTAGCGTATCTTCATACTGCTTGACCAGATCCAATCCGTCAAGAGAGATTAAGTCCATCCACTGATAACCGGTGGGTATAGCTGATTCCTCTCCAAACATTTCTACATTCTCGGCATCCATCTTCAAAAACAGAAGATAGGTCAGTTGGGTGATATAGTCGGTGAAGCCGATGCCTTGTCCGGCAAGGGTTGTTGCCAAATTCCAAACCTTTTTTGTGAGCGACTGCTCTGTTGCGTTATTTGTTGCCATTATATTATGCTGATTTTCTTAAAACTACAAATGTGTAAAGTGAGTGCAAAGCCTCGTCTGCCTTCTGCATATTACCAAAGGCTCGTATCATTTGAGCCGCTTGGGTTGCATCGTCCTCTCGGATGTCTCTAATAGTGCAAGCTCCATTGGATGCAATATAATCTACAATGCGGCTGATTACTTCTCGCTGTTTGTCTGTTATGTTACGTTGCGTTTGTCCCAGCCACAAGTTGAAGTATTGCTTGGAGGTGGTAACCACGCTATCCAATTTTTCAATCTGATGGTAAGCGAAACGAACCAACTGTATGATATTGGTCAGGGCATCACTTTCTTCCTTTGTTGTGGAACGTCTTACAACCGCTGGATTGACTATGGCATAGGAGTTCCAAAGTTGTTTGGACGTAAAATGGTTATTCGCCATTTTGAGTTTATTCTCCAAGTCCTTCAACATTGAATAAGTGATTGGCTCTCCTTCATTATTATATATAATGCGTAAAGCTTCTATCTCGTCACTATGTTCTTTGCAGAACTCCTCGAATGCCTCCGTCGTACTTTTTGCTTCTTCTACGGAGAAACCTTTTGAGATAAGCGTGTCCTCGCCCGGCATCAATGTATTGACAAATCCGGCAGCAAGGATAAGCAAATATCTTCTGGCATCCGCATGATTTGCAAGTGGAGAAACCAATCCTTTGCGTTCGCTATTGGGTTCATTTGCATTTATAAAAGGAGGAAGTGTGTCGTTTTCAAGCGCAGTGTAGATTCTTGCCGACAATTCCTTCATATCACCGTGAGCCAAGTTCTCAAACTCTTTTCGTTGAGAATTATCAGCTCTGTTATAGATTCGGGCAAGTGTTGCTGCAAGCCGTTTCAGATATTCATCGGGGATATAACCATGACTAATCCGTTCCAATAATTCTTTGAGGGTAATGGTCTTTGTCGTAGGCTCATCAGTTGCTGTAGGGACAGTCTTTTCGTGTTCTGTAACACCCACAGCATCCACCAAGTAAAAGCAATCCTTGCTAAAGGCATTTGGAGTAACATTGCGTAGCTGCTCATCTCCGATGGTACGCACGCCACGACCTTTCATCTGAACATAAAGAGATTGGGACTCTACATCACGCATAAACATCACCACCTCCAGCGGTTTTACGTCCGTACCTGTTGCAACCAATGTGCAAGTCACGGCAATACGGAAATCCTTATCGTTTCGGAATTGTCGTATCAGTTCATTGCTATCTCCTGCCGAATAAGTGATTTTCTGAACGAAACGGTCATCAGTACGTCCAAACACTTCTTTCGCTATCTGCACTATGTTGGTGGCATGGGCTTCGTTGAGAGCAAATATCAAAGTCTTGGGCAGATAGTCCATATTTGGTTCACGCTGTGGGTCGTTGAACATCTCGGTATAGACCGCATCACGATAAGTGGAGAGTATTAGTTTGATTTGTGCCGGGTTGATAATGCTTCGGTTCAGTTCTTTATTGGTGTAGGTCTTTGTCTCTTTGTTGCTGATTGTTTTTATCTCTCCTGTATAGCGAGTCTCCTCTTTTACTTTTTCTCCTTCCAATATAGCTCCACCGTTTTCGGTAGCTTCTGTCTTGATGCGATATACACGGCAATCCACATTTACACCGTCCACAATACTCTTTTCCAAAGTATAGTTGACGATACGATTGTTATTGAAGAATGCTATTGTTTCTGGAATAGGGGTTGCCGTCAGTCCCACTAGTTTTGCCGTGTCAAAGTATTCGAGTACCTTGCGCCAGTTTCCATAGATAGAGCGGTGGCACTCATCTATGATAATCATGTCAAAGTAATCGTGGGGCAAATTCGGATTATCAGGCAAGGCGACTTCTTCCGTTAGTTCGTTGTCGTCATCATCATCCGTATCTTCTATGGCTTCTCCTTTCAAGAAAGAGAAAAGGCGTTGTATGGTTGATATAACTACATTGCTATCAGCAGGAATGGAAGCAGAACGAAGACGGTTGACAGTGAATATTGTGTTGAAAGCATCACCGTTTTCAGTCAATCGGAATGTGCCAAACTCTCCTTCAGCTTGTTTTCCAAGATTGTTCCTATCCACAAGGAACAAGATTCTGCGCATAGGAGTGTATGACAACATACGATATGCAGCAAGGCAAGCCGTATATGTTTTACCTGCACCTGTGGCAAGAACCATCAATGCACGATTTTGACCTGTGCGAAAACTTTTCTCCAGTTCTGTAACGGCTTCATATTGGCAATTACGCAACCCTTTTTTGCGCAGAGTAGGTAGTCCGGCAAAATAATCATTTATTCCCAACTTCTTAACCAGTTCGTGCGGTGTGGGTATAGTCATTATTTGGATGAAACAAGCATCCTTTTCGCGAAAATCACAGAAATATAATTCCTTGCCGTTGGAGGTAAAGATAAAGGGTAATGGCTTCTGATACGTTTGGTAGATATTGGGTACACTTTTAGCATATAGTGCAGCTTGCTCACACACTTTTGCCGAGAAAGCGTCCGTTTCTTCACGCTTGGCTTCAAGCACACCAACAGCCTTTCCATTTATAAAAAGGAAATAATCGGCTTCAAGATTACCTTTTAGCAATCCTTCCCTTATGGCTACAGCCGTACAAGTCGGTTCATATTCTTCTCGGTTTATAACTTTCCAACCGGCTTCGGTCAGCCATTGGTCAATTTTAATTCGAGCTTTTTCTTCCGGTGTCATAT
>ENA-OZRO01000430-OZRO01000430.1-human-gut-metagenome-genome-assembly--contig:-NODE-430-length-17410-cov-8.299741_pt1 | contig 17410 bp, 17 predicted proteins | sample MGYA00243267_ERZ653941 | MGnify/ENA primary metagenome ERZ653941 (study PRJEB26926, sample SAMN06164615) | human gut metagenome | biome: ENVO:00009003; feature: ENVO:2100002; material: ENVO:00002003... | reverse complement strand
AGATTCATGAGCGTCTCGTGGGCTCGGAGATGTGTATAAGAGACAGATACAATATAGCAATTGACGGACCGGCAGGAGCCGGAAAAAGCACTATAGCAAAGAGACTTGCAAAGGAACTTGGCGCAATTTATGTCGATACAGGTGCCATGTACCGTGCTATGGCATACTATTTTATCCAAAAGGGTGTGGACAAGGATGATATTGACACCATCACGAAGCTGTGTAAGAATGTTGAGGTTTCTATCAGCTATGAAAACGGTGAACAGCAGGTTATCTTAAATGGTGAGAATATCACAGGATTTATAAGACAGGAGGCTGTCGGCAATATGGCATCAGCTACCAGTGTTTATCCTGTAGTTAGAGAAAAGCTTGTTGAGCTTCAAAGACAGCTCGCTGCCAGAGAGAATGTGGTGATGGACGGAAGAGATATAGGAACTGTTGTGCTTCCTGATGCCAATGTCAAGATATTTTTAACAGCAAGCTCTAAAGTACGTGCAAAGAGACGCTTCGATGAGCTTACTGCAAAGGGTGAGAAATGCGATATTGATGCAATCGAGAAGGATATTATAGAGAGAGACCACAGGGATATGACAAGAGAGACATCACCTTTGAAGCAGGCGGATGATGCTGTGCTGCTTGATTCGTCTGATATGACAATCGATGAGGTGGTAGATAGAATGAAGCAGCTTGTGAAAGAGGCATAGCGTATGGGAGAGCTTACTATCGCAAAGAGTGCCGGCTTTTGTTTTGGAGTGACGAGAGCAGTAAATATGGTCTATGAGGCAATTGAAAAGGAAAATGTGCCTATATACACCTATGGCCCGATTATTCACAATGATGAGGTCGTAAAGGATATGGAAAAAAATGGCGTAACCGTCATAAACGATCTCGATGAGCTTTCTTCTCATGAAAAGGGTGTGATGATTATCCGTTCACACGGTATAAGCAAGGCTGAGTATGACAGGATAAAAAACTGTGGCTTTGAGGTGCTTAATGCAACCTGTCCTTTTGTATCAAAAATTCACAGATATGTGGAGGATTACAGCTCAAAGGGCTATGATATTATAATTGTCGGCAGTCCAAAGCACCCTGAGGTGTGTGGAATAAAGGGGTGGGCAGACGAAAAATGCCATGTAACTATCATAAATTCGCCTGAGGATGCCGAAAATTACATGAAAAATAGTACAAAAAAACTATGCATAGTGTCACAAACGACATTTAACTACAATAAATTTCAAGATATAGTTGAAATTATTGCAAAAAAAGGTTATGATATAACTGTTTTAAATACAATCTGTAATGCTACAGAGGTCAGACAGACCGAAGCAAGAAAGGTAGCACAGTGCTCAGATGTCATGATTGTCATAGGCGACAGGCACAGCTCCAATACACAGAAGCTATTTGAAATATGTAAAAACGAATGCAAAAATACTTACTATATACAGACAAGTGACGAAATGGATTATACACAAATCAGGTCCAACAATAACGTAGGTATTACAGCAGGGGCTTCAACCCCAAATAATATCATTGAGGAGGTTTCAAAGAATGTCAGAAATGAGCTTTGAACAAATGCTGGAAGAATCTTTTAAAACTATAAGAAATGGAGAAGTGGTAGAAGGTACCGTTATTGATGTTAAACCTGACGAGATTTTCTTAAATATTGGATACAAATCAGACGGAATTATTACTAGAAACGAGTACACAAATGAGCCGAACGTAGATCTTACTACAGTTGTAAAGGTTGGCGACAAGATGGAAGCCAAGGTAGTTAAGCTTAACGATGGCGAGGGCCAGGTTATCCTTTCTTACAAGCGCCTTCAGGCAGAGAAGGGCAGCAAGCGTCTTGAGGAGGCTTTTGAGAACCAGGAAGTATTAAAGGCAAAAGTTACACAGGTATTAGCCGGTGGTGTATGTGTCAGTGTTGATGAGACAAGAGTATTCATCCCTGCAAGCCTTGTATCAGATACTTATGAGAAGGATCTCAACAAGTTCAAGGATCAGGAGATTGAGTTTATCATCACAGAGTTTGATCCAAGAAAGAGACGTATTATCGGAAACAGAAAGGTATTACTCGTTGAGCAGAAGGCTAAACAGCAGGAAGAGCTTCTTGCAAATCTTCATGTTGGTGATGTAATCGAAGGAACAGTTAAGAATGTTACAGATTTCGGTGCATTCATCGATCTTGGCGGAGTAGACGGATTACTTCATATTTCAGAGATGTCTTGGGGCAGAGTAGAGAACCCTAAGAAGGTATTCACAGTCGGACAGACTGTAAGAGTATTTGTTAAGAACATCAATGGTTCTAAGATTGCTCTTTCAATGAAGTTTGATGACGAGAATCCATGGAATGGTGCAACAGAGAAATTTGCTCCTGGCAATATCGTAAAGGGCAAAGTAGCCAGAATGACAGATTTTGGTGCATTCATCGAGCTTGCTCCTGGTGTTGACGCACTTCTTCATGTTTCACAGATTTCAAAGGATCATGTTGAGAAGCCATCAGATGTTCTCAAGATTGGTCAGGAGATTGAGGCTAAGGTTGTTGAGTTCAATGAGGACGATAAGAAAATCAGCTTAAGCATGAAGGCTCTCCTTGATTCAGAGGATGATGGAGCAGATGTTGCAGATGTAAATATTGACGAGGTTGCTTCTGATAACGAGTAGTTTTTGATTTTAAAGCTGTCATATATAATTATATGGCAGCTTTTATTTGTATCGGGTGGCACATATTGGAGGATTGTGATGTTTGATCATTATGAATGGTTTAAAAATGAAGTGTACAGGCTGACGCAGATAGATCTCAATTATTATAAAGAAAAGCAGATGCGCAGGCGTATTGATACTCTTGCGAAAAAAAACGGGGCTGATTCTTATGAGACATACATTGATATGATTTCTACAGATAAGGTTAAGTTTAAACAGTTTATCAATTTTATCACTATCAATGTATCTGAGTTCTATAGGAATCCTGATCAGTGGAGTTTTTTGGACAGAGAGGTCATTCCTGAGATATTAAAGAACAATACAGGGACTATTAAGATATGGAGCGCGGCATGCTCAACAGGGGACGAGCCGTATTCGCTTGCCATGGCTTTTTCGAAGCATGTTCCATTGTCTCGTATAAAGATACTGGCTACAGATATTGACGACCAGGTGATTGCGAGTGCTAAAGCCGGGCTTTACAGCGCAAAGTCTGTAGAAAATGTGCCGGCTGACCTGAAGAAGAAGTACTTTACCCAGGTGGAGGGCTCATACAAGATATCTGATGATATCAAGCGATGTGTGACCTTTAAGGAACACAATCTGTTGAAGGATTCATATCCAAAGGATTACGATCTTATCCTGTGCAGGAATGTGGTGATTTATTTTACCGATGATGCGAAGGATATGATATACAAAAATTTCTTCAATACTTTAAAATCCAAGGGAATACTGTTTATAGGCAGTACTGAGCAGATAACTACATATCGTGAGCTCGGCTTTGAGAGATTAAGCAGTTTCTATTTCAGGAAGCCATGATATCTTATCAGAGATTAAACAGATGGTCTGTTATGTGTTTTACATATGACAGTACCATCTGTTTTGAATTTATAAAATCGTCAGTCAGCAGGAAATAGCTGTACTTATCCTTTATATCGAATCGAAACTCGGGCTTCATGAAGTCAGAGTACTGTCTGATGAAGGTACCGGTTTTACGCACATAGCAGTTGTATGCTTTACATTTTTCACGGTATTCGTGGTCGACATATGCTGCGACACTCTTGTGTATGGCCATGTCCTCCTTTGGCAGATAGTAGTAGTTTTTGTAATCGCTGTAGAAATGGCGCATTTCCCCCTCGAATATCTCTGCACGCACGTAGCTTTTTGTAGTGCCGATGGTCAGATAGATGTCATTGTCATGGAAGCTTACAGATTTTGGAACGGAGAATTTATTTTCAAATGATATGATAAGCTCATTCATCAGACTGCCGTCGTAAGCTGTATATGGGTTTACAGATACACCGGTGATGTCTGCAATGCCATGTATGCATTCTTTATACGAAAGTATACTAAGGAGCTTTGTCATGCCAAGGACATCCTCGTAGTTGTGTGTCAAAAGCAGGGATAGCTTTTCGTCGTCCTTTTGGGCAAGATATTCATAATAAACGTTTATGAGCTCACCACCGGAATATTTATCCTCCCTATCTATACCAAGAAATGATTCGATGCTTTTTTGTTTGTAGTTTTCGAGGCACAAAAGAGGCTTTATCGGGGAAAGCTCCTTAAAGATATCGAGTATCTGCACATTACAGAAGGGGTCATCCTGCTTATATTTCTTGTATTTATTCTTTAAAAATGGTATATCAAAACCGACACCATTGAAGGATATGATAGTGCTGCAACCGGACAGACTTCCTGCGAAGGCTTCAATTACAGCTGCTTCGTCATCGACAGATTCGGCAAAATACTGGTCTATTACAATACGATTTTTGATGCGCCTTGCACAGCCTATCATGTAGACAATCGCTTTCACCGGTGAAAAGCCTGTTGTCTCAATATCAAAGAACATTGTGTTTTCTTTAAATATGCTGTCTGAAAAATTATCGGTTTTTATGTAAATTTCTTCATTGTGAAATATTTTCATTTTTGATTCCTGCCTTGAATATCATTTGTATAAACATTATAACATAAAGTATTAAAAAAAGTACATAATATACTATTTAACTAAAAATCATAAGTGGTATAATAGGAATAGTAATGTGCAATAGCATTTCCACGTTATTAATCTAAAAGAAAGAGGGGCACAAAAATGGGTCATAAAACGTTTATTGGCGGTGTTCATCCATATGATGGCAAAGAGCTGTCTAAGGATTCACCAATTAAAGAAGTTTTGCCCAAGGGCGACATGGTATATCCGGTTTCGCAGCATATCGGCGCACCGGCTAAGCCTGTTGTTGCCGTAGGTGACACTGTGTTGAAGGGACAGATGATAGCAGAGGCCGGTGGCTTTGTTTCATCACCTATCTATTCATCAGTGTCAGGAAAAGTTAAGGCTATTGAGAAGCGACGTGTGGCGGTCGGCGATATGGTTGACAGTATTGTTATCGAAAATGATGGCATGTTTACTGAGACAACATATAAGAGCGTCGAGGATGTCACTGCGCTTTCAAAGGAAGAAATCATCGAGAAGGTCAAGAATGCGGGAGTTGTCGGCATGGGCGGTGCCGGTTTCCCTACACATGTAAAGCTTTCTCCAAAAGAGCCGGACAAGATTGAGTATATTATCGCAAACTGCGCTGAGTGTGAGCCTTACCTCACATCTGACTACAGACGTATGCTTGAGAATCCTGAGGAATTAATTGGCGGCATGAAGATCATACTTCAGCTTTTTGACAATGCAAAGGGTATCCTTGGTATAGAGGATAATAAGCCTGACTGTATCGAAAAGCTCACAGAGCTCACGAAGGACGAGCCGCGTATTGAGGTCTGCCCGCTTATGACAAAGTACCCACAGGGTGGTGAGAGACAGCTCATCTATGCTACAACCGGCAGAGCCATAAATTCTAAGATGCTCCCTGCTGATGCAGGCTGTATCGTTGATAATGTAGAGACAATCATTGCTGTATACAATGCAGTAAAGAATGGACAGCCTGTCATGAAGCGTATTTCAACAGTTACAGGAGATGCTGTGAAGAATCCTTCCAATATATTATACAGCATCGGTACCTCATATCAGGAGCTGGTTGATGCTGCAGGTGGCTTTAAGAGCCAGCCGGAGAAGATTATATCAGGTGGTCCTATGATGGGCTTTGCCATGTTTAGTCTTGATATCCCTACTACAAAGACCTCTTCATCAATACTGTGCTTCACACATGATGAGGTGGCAGCATTTGAGCCACAGGCCTGCATTAACTGCGGTCGTTGCGTTGAGGCATGTCCTGAGCAGCTCATTCCAAGCCGTCTTGCGAAGTTTGGTTTGCGTGGACAGATGGATGAGTTTGAGAAATGGCACGGACTTGAGTGTATTGAGTGTGGAAGCTGTTCATTTGCATGTCCGTCAAGGAGACAGGTGGCTCAGCCTATTAAGACAATGAAGAAGCTTGTTCTCGCTGAAAAGAGAAAACAGGCCAGCAAAAAATAAAGAAAGAGGTGGATTAAAGTGAGTGATTTATATCATGTTTCATCATCACCACATGTACGTGCCAAGGATTCCACTGACAGAATAATGCTTTATGTCATTATAGCATTACTCCCGGCAAGTCTTTTTGGTATTTACAATTTTGGATTTAGAGCACTTTTTATCATTCTGCTTACCATCGCATCGTGTGTGGCATCAGAATGGGTGTTTGACTACATAGTTAAGAAAAAGAGCACAATTACAGACCTTAGTGCGGTAGTTACAGGACTGCTTTTAGCACTAAACCTTCCGGTTTCACTTCCATGGTGGGAGGCTGTACTCGGTGGAGTATTCGCAATCATCATTGTCAAGTGTATGTTCGGAGGACTCGGACAGAACTTTATGAACCCGGCACTTGGTGGAAGATGCTTCCTTCTCATCGCATTTGCGGCTGATATGACTAATTTCAATGTCACAAGAAACGGTGTGGATGTATACTCAGGAGCAACACCACTTGCGCTCATCAAAAATGAGGGGCTTTCAAGTGTCAATGTAAGGGATATGCTTATAGGAAATACTGCAGGAACAATCGGTGAGACATCAGTTATAGCTATTTTAATAGGTGCTATCATCATGATTTTACTTGGAGTCATTGATTTAAAGATTCCTGCATCTTACATTATTACATTTGCCGTTTTCATGTTCCTTTTCGGAGCACAGCAATTTGATATCAACTATGTTGTTGCAGAGCTCTGCGGTGGCGGACTGATGCTTGGTGCATTTTTCATGGCAACCGATTATGTCACAAGCCCGATTACGCCGATGGGAAAGATAATATTCGGTATCTGCTGTGGTATATTGACAGGAGTATTCCGTTGCTTCGGTGCCAATGCAGAGGGTGTTTCCTTTGCTATCATCTTAAGCAACTGCCTTGTTCCTATTATTGAGAAGGTTTCTATCCCAAGAGCCTTTGGTATGGTAAAGGAGGCAAAGAAGAATGAATAAACGTATTGTACATGACGCTTTGATTTTAACTGCCTTTACTTTGGTGCTTGGTTTTATTCTTGCCCTGGTTCAGGGAATCACGGCAGAGCCTATCGACAAGGCCAATAAAGCAGCAGCACAGAAAGCATATCAGGCAGTATTTTCGGAAGCAAAATCATTTGAGAAATATGATTATGATGTTGATGAAGCTGATAAGCTTGTATCTGATGCGGGCTACAAGGATACAATCGATGATATTGAGACTGCCCTTGATTCAAACAAAAAGACATTAGGCTATGTCATCACAGTTACAGCCAAGGATGGAAGCCAGGGAAGTATCACATTCTCTGTAGGTATCAAGAATGATGGTACTGTAAACGGCTACTCGATCACAAGCATCAGTGAGACTCCGGGACTTGGAATGAAGGCCGAGGAGGCTGATTTCTACAAGCAGTTTGAGAACAAGAAAGTAGACAAGTTCGACGTTGTAAAGGCCACACCTTCAAAGGATGATGAGATTGAGGCCATCACAGGCTCAACCATCACATCAAAGGCTATGGCCAACGGCTGCAACGCAGCTATTACTTACTTCCAGAATAAATTACAGGGAGGTGCCAACTAATGAACAAATATGTAGAGCGTTTATATAATGGTATCATTAAGGAAAATCCTACCTTTGTACTTATGCTTGGTATGTGTCCTACACTGGCTGTTACATCCAGTGCCATAAACGGACTTGGAATGGGACTTTCCACCACGGTGGTACTTATATGTTCAAACCTTTTGATTTCACTTTTCAGAAAAGTGATTCCTAACGGAGTGCGTATGCCGGCATATATCGTCATAGTTGCATCTCTTGTTACAGTAGTACAGTTTTTAATGCAGGCTTATCTGCCTAGCCTTTCAGCAGCACTTGGTGTATACATCCCACTTATCGTGGTTAACTGTATCATCCTTGGACGTGCCGAGAGCTATGCTTCAAAGAATCCACCTGTAGAGTCTATCTTTGATGGAATGGGAATGGGACTTGGATTTACCATGGGTCTTACAATTATCGGACTTATCCGTGAAATTTTAGGTGCAGGAACATTCTTCAACATCAAGATTTTCGGTGACTGGTTTACACCAATCACAATCTTTATCATGGCACCGGGAGCCTTCCTCGTACTTGGCTTCCTCGTTGCAGGCATGAATATCATCCGTAAAAAGATGGAAGCAAAGGGTACACCTCTTGCTGAGCCGGCAGGCTGCCTTTCAGGAGATTGTGCACATTGTGGAGCATCATGTCCATCAGCAAAAGCAGCACAGGCCGCTGTTGCTCCTAACACTACAGAAGGAGGGGATAAATAATGGGTACATTAGGTCATTTACTGCTCATTGCAGTAGCATATGCAATAGTTAACAATGTAGTACTTAGCCAGTTCCTTGGTATCTGTCCTTTCCTCGGCGTATCAAAGAACACAAAAACTGCTGCAGGAATGGGTGGTGCGGTAATTTTCGTTATCACAATCGCCACATTCGTTACACAGCTTATTTACAATTTTATACTGTATCCGCTTAATCTGTCATATTTGCAGACTATCGTGTTCATTCTTGTAATTGCAGCACTTGTTCAGTTTGTAGAGATGTTCTTAAAGAAACAGATGCCTCCTCTTTACAAAGCACTCGGTGTGTATCTGCCTCTTATCACAACAAACTGTGCCGTACTCGGTGTAGCACTTAACAGTGTAACAAAGGGCTACAATATCTTAGAGAGTGTAGTTTACGGCTTTGCCACAGCTTTTGGTTTCTTTATTGCCATCGTGCTTATGGCAGGTGTTCGTGAGAAGATTGAGTATAATGATATTCCAAAGCCTTTCCAGGGAACAGCCATCGTGCTTCTTACAGCGTGTCTTATGGCTATCGCCTTTATGGGATTCTCAGGAATGGTTTCTGTATAGGATTGGAGGAAAAGTGATATGAATGTTACTGCGATTATTATTGCAGCTTTAGTTGTTGGAGCTGTCGGTATAATTCTTGGATTTTTCCTCGGTATTTCAGGAGAAAAATTCAAAGTAGAGGTTGACCCGAGAGAGGAAGCAATACTTGAGGTGCTTCCGGGCAACAACTGTGGTGGCTGTGGATATGCCGGATGCTCCGGACTTGCTGCCGCCATCGTAAAGGGAGAGGCACCGGTAGGACAGTGTCCTGTTGGTGGAGACCCTGTTGCAGCAAAAGTCAGCGAGATTATGGGTGTAAAGGTTGAGGCCGGAGTAAAGAAGGTCGCATTTGTAAAGTGCGCCGGCACATGCGATAAAGCAAATACAGACTACGACTACACAGGAGTAGAGGATTGTGTTGCCATGTCATTTGTACCGGGCGGCGGACCTAAGTCATGTAATTATGGCTGTCTCGGCTATGGAAGCTGTGTGAAGGCATGTCCTTTTGATTCAATCCATGTGGTTGACGGAGTTGCATGCGTCAATCCGCTTACATGCAAGGCCTGCGGCAAGTGCGTAGAGGCTTGTCCAAAGCACCTCATCGAGCTTATTCCATATGACACAAAGCACGTTGTAAAGTGCAGCTCAAAGGACAAGGGCAAGGATGTCATGAAGGCATGCTCGGTTGGATGTATCGGCTGTCATCTGTGCGAGAAGAACTGTCCGTCAGATGCTGTCCATGTAGTAGACAATGTAGCTTATATTGATCAGGAGAAATGTACAGGCTGCGGAATCTGCGCAGAGAAGTGTCCAAAGAAGATTATTTTATAATGCATAAAAGCTGTCACATATCGTTATGATATGTGGCAGCTTTTTTATAAGCTTGCAGCTATTCTGTGCTTACGTTATATTCATCTGATGTCGTGATAATACTATAATCATCTGTCACAAATATTGCCTCAACACCGGAAAGGGAATTTATAAGCTCCTTTGCTTTATCAATGCCAAGAGCAAAGCATGTGGTGCTTAAGGCATCTCCGTCGCAGGAGGAGTCGCTTATGATGGTAACAGAGTACAGATTATTTTTGACAGGATAGCCGGTTGTGGTGTCCAGTATATGGTGATATAGCTTGCCGTCTACTCTGTAGTACCGCTCGTAGATGCCGGAGGTGACGACGGATTTGTCCTTGACTTTGACAGTACATATTGGCTCGCCACTCTCGTCGAAGGGCTTTTGTATGCCGACTGTATAATCACTTCCGTCTGATTTTTCACCGACAGTGAGGACATTGCCACCCAGGTTTATGATGCCTGAGGTAATTTTTTTGGACTGTAAATAAGCCTTCATCTTATCAGCGATAAAGCCCTTTGCGATTCCACCAAGGTCAAGCTTTGCTTTTGAATCGGTTAGCATCACATTGTTTCCGTTAATCTGTATATTGCGGTAATTTACATGTGACAGCTCGCTTTGTATCTGCGCATCAGATGGAACGACTGATGCATCCACCTCATTATCTTTAGAGTCGGTATTTTCAGCTATTTCGGAAAAACTCCACAAATCAGACAGCTTTCCTATAGTGATATCAAACCTGCCGTCACTTGTGTCGCCGTATTCGATGCCTTTTTTGATAAGCTCAAGCGTATCATTGCTTACTGTGACATATTCTTTGCCGGCAGCGTCATTTATTTTGCTCACCTCTGAGTAACTAACTGTGTTTGACAGCATATCCTCATATTTCTTTGCCATATCAAAGCAGTCGTCTATGTATTTCTCGTCGGTAGTGCCATAAAGCGTAATCTGTATTATCGTATCAAAGTAGAAGCCCTGTTTTGAAACCTTCTGCTGAGCCTTGGGCTTTAATTCACATGCAGACAGGCTTCCTGTTATTGTGGCAAGCGCCAAAAGGACAGGGACAAGATGTTTTAGTTTATTTTTCATAGTGCATCCTTTATTAATTTCCTAGTTGTAAATTATTTATAGTTAAAGCTTAAATAGTAAAAGCATAAATATAATAACACAGAATAAAAAAATGAGACAGTAGTAAAAATGATTTTGTATTTTGCATGAATATATGGTAAAGTAGTAAATGTATGCGTAATATAGTTATGTATGCATTTAGACTTACAATAGGAAAGATGATAGAAATGAGTTTTTTAGACAATTATAAAAGAGTGGTAATAAAGATAGGTTCATCGACGCTGACACATGCAGAGACGGGAAGCCTCAATTTTTCAAAGATGGAGCGTCTGGTGCGCTCGATATGTGATTACAGAAACAGCGGTATGGATGTGTGCCTCGTAAGCTCCGGCGCCATCGCGGTTGGACGTGATGTGATAGGCATAAAGGAGCGTCCGAGCGACATTTCAATAAAGCAGGCATGCGCCGCAGTGGGACAGGGCAGGCTTATGATGACATATCAGAAGCTTTTTTCCGAGTATAATCAGAATTCCGGACAGGTGCTTATGACAAAGAATACCATAGTCAATCCTGTTTCCAGACGCAATGTTATGAATACATTTGAGGAGCTTTTTGATCTGAACGTAGTGCCTATTGTCAATGAAAATGATACGGTAAGCACATACGAGATGCAGTTTGGTGACAATGATACGCTGTCTGCTATTGTTACATCAATCACGAAGGCTGATCTGCTCATACTGCTATCTGATATAGACGGACTGTATTCCGATGATCCTCATGACAATCCGGATGCAAAGCTTATCAGAGAGGTTGATACGCTTGACAGGAAAATACTTGGCATGGCAAAGTCATCAACCGGCAGCGATGTCGGAACCGGCGGCATGGCGACAAAGCTTACAGCGGCAAAGATTGCCACATATTCCGGTGCCGATATGATTATCGCAAACGGCGGAAATATGGGGATTTTATATGACATTATGAATGACAGATATACAGGAACACTTTTCCACAGGGCAAAGGATGCAGAGTTTGTGCTTGCGGATTATATACAAAGAGAGATGGCACCTACATCTACAGGCGGCCAGTAATCAGCTATAAATTTGAAATCAGGAGAGTGCTATGACACAGGAAAAAATACAGCGAATCAATGAGCTTTACAGAAAGTCACAGGCAGAGGGACTTTCTGAGGCAGAGAAAAAGGAGCAGGATCTTTTGCGCAAGGAGTATATAGCAAACGTGAAGAAGAATTTAAGAAACCAGCTCAACAATATCGATATGGTAAACGATGACGGTTCGGTTGAGAACCTCGGCGAGAAATATGGAAACAAAAAAAGAAATTCGTAGCAGGCTAAAAAAGCAAAGAGGCCTTCTGGGGGCTGATGAGTGCCACAACATGAGCCATGAAATTTATAAAAGGCTCATAGCTTTAGAGCTCGACATGGAATATGACAACATACTTTTGTATTCAGCTATCAGAAATGAAGTGAATACTGATGAGTATTTTGCCTATTTAATAAACAAAGCAAAAAGGATATATTATCCGAGGGTTTCGGGCAATACAATGTCCTTTTACATGGTAAGAAGCCTTGATGAGCTTAATTGTGGTTCATTTAATATTAAAGAGCCTGATATGACGAAGGAGTATACGCAGGCTGATGGCAGGGCGCTTATGATAGTGCCGGGGCTTGCATTTTCGGATACCGGTTACAGAATCGGCTATGGAAAGGGCTTTTATGACAGATATTTATCGTCTTTTACAAAAAGAGATACTGTCATGGCAGTTGGAGTGGGCTACGATTTCCAGTTACTTAGCAGCTTGACATTTGAAGATGAATATGACGTACCCTTAGATGGAGTGATAACAGATAAGAGAGAGGTGTTTATTGATGACTGATTTAGAAAAAATTTGTGCGGATGCATACGAGGCCAGAGTAAAGATAGGAACACTGGATACAGATATCAAGAATAAGGTATTAAACGATGCAGCGGACAATCTGCTTAAGGCAGAGGAAGAAATCCTTGAGGCAAACAAAAGGGATGTGGCCACAGCAGAGGAAAATATGAAGGCAAAGAGCATGATTGACAGGCTCTCGCTTGACCATGACAGGCTCCTTGGCATGGCTGACGGACTCAGACAGATAGCAAAGCTGGCAGACCCTATAGGGGAAGTGATGTCTATGGCAAAGCGTCCTAATGGCCTTATTATCGGAAAAAGAAGAGTTGCAATCGGTGTTGTTGGCATTATCTTTGAGGCTCGCCCAAATGTCACATCAGATGCCTTTGGTCTGTGCTTTAAAACCGGCAACTGTGTCATATTGAAGGGTGGAAGTGATGCGATAAATACCAATATCGCAATAGTAAAGGCTTTAAAAAAGGCTTTGACGGACAATTTGGTTTCTGCTGCTGCACTTGCACTTATTGAGTCAACAGACAGAGAGACAACAAATGCGTTTATGAAGATGGATCAGTATGTGGATGTGCTCATACCAAGAGGTGGTGCAGGACTCATCCAGAATGTTGTCAAAAATGCCACAATCCCTGTCATCCAGACCGGTACAGGCAACTGCCATGTATATGTGGACAAGGATGCTGACTTTGACATGGCTGTTAATATTATAAACAATGCAAAGACTCAAAGAATCAGTGTCTGCAATGCATGTGAGTCGATTGTAGTACACAGTGCCATAGCAGAGGAGTTTCTGCCAAAGCTGTACGATAAGCTAAGAGAGCATCATGTACAGCTGCACTGTGATGAAAGAGCGCAGGCTATACTGCAAGGAAGAGATGATGTGACAGAGGCCACTGCCGATGACTGGGGTATGGAGTATCTTGATTACATCATGTCGGTAAAGATTGTTGACAGTATTGATGAAGCAATCGAGCATATCAACAGATACAACACATCACATTCAGAGGCAATCGTCACAAATGATTATGACAATGCACAGAAGTTCTTAAATGAGATAGATGCTGCGTGCGTTTATGTAAATGCTTCAACCAGATTTTCTGATGGAAATGAATTCGGCTTTGGAGCTGAGATAGGCATCAGCACACAGAAGCTTCACGCAAGGGGACCTATGGGGCTTGAAGCACTGACAAGCTATAAGTATATTATTTACGGTAGCGGTCAGATCAGGGAATAGTCAGGTAAAGTATCATAGAATTAATTTGAGAGGAAACATAATATAACATGAGCTACGATATAGATATAACAAAGACACCACCGGCACATGAGCCTGAGAGGCAGTATTACTACATGGCAAAGGCAAAGGATTTTGTTGAAAAGAAATCTAAAGAAATCGGCCGTCCTATGACTTATTTTGTAAAGACATTCGGGTGTCAGATGAACTCTAAAAACAAGATGCCTAAAACCGCGTAAAATCAACCTTTCTTGTTAATCTAATCTTACTCATACGTACCAAAAAGAGAGCAGGCTGCCTCCTCAGCCTGCTCTTATTCTCTGTAAAGGAACTCGTGAACGAGTCCGTTCTTAAACTCTATCGAAGCTACGCGTCCGTCCAGCAGAACAATCCTCTCAATCACACTGTTCACAAAATCCTTAAGCACCTTTGCATCCACAGCACAGGCGAGCTCCCTGTAGTTGATGTGCTCACCTGATGCAATCTGATGAGCAATTAAAAATCCGGATGCAGTGGAGATGAAAGACATATCATCGTATTTTGTATCTGCAGTGTCGGCTTCAAGAGCTGACAGCTCATTCTCTATGTCACTGAGCGTGCCCTCAAGCTCCCTCTTAGACATCAGATATTCTTTTTCACTCATTGCATCATCTTCAAATAAAAACAGCTTCTTGAGCCTCTCAAGCGCTCTGATGGTCTTATCTCTTTTTGCCGTGAGTGCATCAGAATCACCGGAGCGGATGACAGTATAAGGTGCAGCAGTGTACCGCTTCGGTTTGAAACCATGTATGATAGTGTCAAAGGTGACATCCAGTCCAATGTCAGCGATGCCTGCCACCTGCTCAAACTCCGGGCCGGTGAGGAGTATCTGCTCCAGATCAGAGACAGAGTGCAGCAGTTTCTTTGACTTGGAAGCCTTGACCAGATTTGAGATATAGTTGAAAATAAACGGTCCGAGCTTCACATCAGAGGTGCCCTTTGCCTTGCAGTGAATTTTTTTGTTGTGAGCACCGCATCGATAATTCGACGGCCTGAAACCATCGGCTCTGACCACATCGGCATCGGAGTGATAGAAAGCCCCGCACAGACCACACACGACAAGACCGCCGAACACATGAGTCTTCTTACTGACCACCTTGCGCCCATCCTTGCCGAGTCCGAAGGTGTTCAGGTCCATCTGATGAGTCACCCTCTCATAGAGCTCTCTGTCAATAAGAGGTGGAAATACATCCTTCACATAGATAACCTCAGACGGATCATTTCTCTTACCTCTGGCAGATTTCCTGTAATTGTAGCGGTAGTCACCGACATTCATAGGATTCCTCAGGAAATCAGCCACGGTCTTGCTGGTCCACTCACCGCCACGCTTAGTCGGGATGTCGTGAGCATTACAATAATCACGCACCACACAGGTAGAGTGGCTCTCATCATAGAGCCTGTACATCATCCGGGCATATTCTGCCTCAGCATCAGAATGCACCGGGCATTGCTTCTTCGCATCCCAGTCCCAGCCATACGGTACTCTGGCGCCGTTCCACTTGCCCTCGAGCGCACGGTTCATCATGATGTCACGCACACGCTCACCTGTAAGCTTGCGCTCCAGCTCAGCAAATACGAGGATAATCTTGAGCACGGCTTCACCGATAGCGCTTGAGGTATCAAACTGCTCATTTAAAGAGATGAAAGCCACCTTATGCTCCTTGAAATCATTGTACATAATAGAGAAGTCCACAAGGTTACGTGATATACGGTCAATCTTGTACACCACGACATGAGAAATCATGCCGGATTTGACCTTTTCAATCATTCTCTGATACTCCGGACGGTGAGTGTTTTTGCCGGAGCGTCCAGCATCCTTGAATACTTCAAAATTTTCAGTTTTAAGAAAATGCTTCACATAGTTGGAGCATTCCTGAATCTGAAAAGGGATAGAGTCTCTGTCAGCCTGTTTCCCGGTGGAAACCCTGACATAGATAGCGACAGTTTTAGACATATAAAAAGCCCCTTTCTAAAAAAGAGGGCATGTGATATAATAAGACTTGCTTAGGGAGTTATTATATTGGCCCTCGGGTTGATAGGTAACATCTATTTAATCGCTCTGCAGTTGGTAGCTGCAGGGCGTTTGTTTAGTTACAGCACCTTTTACACGGTGATAAACCAAGAGACTTTGCCTCTTCGATGTCAATTTGAATAGCATCCTGCATACCACTACATGATGGAATAGTGTGATACTTTGAACCAGATGCTTTATAATATACAAAATCCTTTTTAACAATATCAATATTTAATACTTTAGAAAGATATTCACTGTCATCAGGAAAAAGAGAGCAGTGACGATTGAGTTCATATTGAAGAGCGTTATTAAGTCGGTCAAAAGGTGTTGTGTATGATAACAAACTTAATATAAAAAGCAATTCACTAAAACCAGAGGTCATTAAACCATAATCCGCATGAAAAATCTCGTCTTTTCGTAGGGTATTGCGACTCTGATAGTTATAAATACGACCGCCATGCGCGGACATATTTCTGTAATCAATACAAATGAAAAGAGTATCCATCATAAGTTTTTTCATGGAATCATCGTAAATAAAATCGTAGTGGTCATGGTATAAATGGGATATCATTTCATTTTGCTCAGGAGTTTTAAAGAATCCGACAAAATTAACAATTGTAGTAAAATATACCCCCTTAAAGAGTATCCAAGGTGGAACATCACCATACTTTGACATATAGTGGTGTATTGGATCTTTATCTGAATACAATGCCTTTTTTATCTTTTCTAAAGTTTCAGAAAGTGTAAATCTCTTTTTTCTACGTTTCTTATTAGCATAATTCCTATAATTAAGATATTTTGCAGAGACAGTACTGAATGATTTTGAAATTACATCGGCAGCAGCTTCTTTAATGAACTCTTCCAGATCCAGCATAGCAGCCATGACAGAGTTTCTCAGATTCTTATCTAAAATAAATAAAGATAAAATTTGCTCAAAAGTAACGCCATCCTTATAATATATAGAATCATTGTACCTGATTATGTATGGTTCTCTATAGCTTTTGATTAGGTTTGAATAACCATATCTCGAAAGAGCACTAATAGCAAAAGCCTCATCTGATATTATAAGATTTTGAGATTTTAATTTTTCTAGCTGACTATATACGTCAGTATAAGTTATTTGTTTATTCATTGTAAAATCCTCATAAACGCAAAAAAAGCCTTGGAATAAACCAAGACTAATTTTGCGACCGCACAGCAGTCATTCGCTAATTAGCTATATTATAGCATATGAATTAGTCTTGTCAAGTATTCATCTGTCTCTTATACACATCTGACGCTGCCGACGACTTAATAGGT
>ENA-OZRO01000420-OZRO01000420.1-human-gut-metagenome-genome-assembly--contig:-NODE-420-length-17691-cov-7.747448_pt1 | contig 17691 bp, 10 predicted proteins | sample MGYA00243267_ERZ653941 | MGnify/ENA primary metagenome ERZ653941 (study PRJEB26926, sample SAMN06164615) | human gut metagenome | biome: ENVO:00009003; feature: ENVO:2100002; material: ENVO:00002003... | reverse complement strand
GAGATTCATGAGCGTCTCGTGGGCTCGGAGATGTGTATAAGAGACAGACTTCACCCTTATATTCGTCTTCGAAGAATCCGACAATGTCAAGAACGACTTTCTTGCCATATTCCTTGTGTAACTTGCGAATGGCGTAGAAGAGCTCGTCCATACCCTTTTCCTTCATGATTCGGCCCAGATACAGGAAGTGAAATGCTTCATTTTCCGGATAGGCTTCGTACTGATAGAAGTCGAGAGTGATGCCGGCTCCGGAAAGGATCGTCTGCTGCTTTGCCGGAGTGATCTTCTTTTCCTGGAAGAGTGCTGCATTTCGCTCATTTTCAAAGAATACGGTCTTTGCGCCCTTTAAAGCAGTGCGGTACATCATGGTTACGACCTGGGAAAGTCCCGGCTTTTCAAATGCGGTGCCAAGTCCCTGTACATTTACGCAATATGGAATGTGCAGGCGTCTGCACGCATAACCGGCGTAAACATTTGGCTTAATCGAATAAGTGATGACCATGTCCGGCTTTTCTTTCTTTAACATGGCACGGTACTGCTTATATAAACGCAGATCTGTCATCGGATTGATGCCGCGGCGGTCAACCGGAGTCTCGATCATATGGCATCCCATATCGGCAAAGTCTTTCTCGTGGCCGACAAATGGAGTGCTGATATAGACCTCTGCATCTTCCATCAGCATCTGTATGAGTTCTCTTCGGAACTGCCACAGCATATAAGAATGATTCGTGATAATCATTACTTTTTTATTTTTCTTTTCTCGCTCCATTGTTCCTGTTCCACCTTCTACAACGCCGCTTCCACGGAGTACGGAAAAAATGGTACCAAAGACGCACCGGATGTCCATCGCAAGTCCTGCTTTTCTTACGTACTCTCCGTCAAGCTTTGCTTTTACGTCTATCTCGAGTTCGTCACGTCCATTAATCTGCGCCCAGCCGGTAAGGCCCGGCTTCACATCATTTGCACCATATTTGTCTCTCTCTGCAATTAAGTCTGTCTGATTCCACAGTGCCGGTCTTGGTCCGACGACTGCCATATCGCCTCTTGCAATGTTGTAGAGCTGAGGCAATTCATCTAAAGAAGATTTACGCAAGAAACGACCCACCTTTGTGATATACTGCTCCGGGTTATCCAAAAGATGCGTCGGTATGTCATGCGGAGTGTCAAGCCGCATGGAACGAAACTTATATAACTGGAAATATGACTTATGAACACCGACTCTCTTTTGTGAAAAGAATACCGGTGCCCGTAAGCCATCTTCTAACTTAATAGCTACCGCTATCGCCAGAAATACCGGCGACAGCACAACCATTCCCACTGAGCCCAGGATCATATCTACCATGCTCTTAGTTTTTAAATAATTTTTCTGCCTTGCGGACAGTTTTGTAACATTTTTCATAAGTAACCCCCTCATACTCAGGTTGTTTCTTTTCCTCAAATTCTATAGTTTCTCACTCTAGTTTTATATCGTACCACTATTCACATGATTTGGCAATCAGTTCTCTTTCGTCTCTGTAAATACCTCTTTTTGATTTACCGCACCTGTCTCTTCTTCCGGTTCATCAAACTGTTTTGCATAGCGGCTGTAATGTCTGTATCCGCCATAACGACCATATCTTCCATAATGATATCGTCCATAGTATCCATAACCATATCCACCACCCGTAGAGCGGTCGCGGTTTAATACATAACCCAGCATATGGATTCCACTCATCGAAATGTTCTCCACACCCATACGAATCTGGCGCATCTTTGCATAATCATAGCGGATCACATAGACTGCAGCATCCAGATATCTTGCAAGTACCGGCGCATCTGCAAGCATCTCAGAAGGAGCCGTATCAAATATTACAAGGTCTGCTTTCTTCTTTAAAATGGAAATGAGTCTCTCCATCTGCTTACTCTCAAGCAGGTCGGAAGAACTTCCTTCTTTCGTTCCGCCATACAGAATCCGCAAAGATCCCGGGCACTTCTCAAGTTCTACCGTTGTCATTGCTTCACTGATCTTCACCTTACCTTGAAGCACCGCCTGAAGTCCGGGAAATTCTCCTTCCTGATTCATGGCTTTTGCAACAGATGGTCTTCTCATATCACAATCTACAAGTATGACATTTTTCCCTAGTTTTGCCTCTATGATTGCCAGATTCACAGAAAATGCCGTCTTTCCTTCTTCCGGCACAGAGCTGGTGACCAAAAGCGTCTTAAACTCCTCTTCCTCCATCTGTTTCATTACCTTAATTCCGACCTTTCTGAACGCTTCCAGATATCCCTGCGGAATTCTTTTATTTAATACATTGACTGAATTATAAAAACTTTCTTTATTTCTCTTCTTTACATGTACTTCCGGCAATGTTCCAAGATCAACCAGATTCAAATGGGTCTTAATCTCCTTACCTGTCTTCACGGTACGTCTGGTAAGTACATAAAGAGACAGAATCACAAGACCAATAATGGCACCCTTAAGTGCCCCTCTCTTCCAGGAAGAAGAAATGACTCCCTGCTTTGTCGTATCATCCGGAACACCTGTTTCATCCAGGATCTTCAGAGTCGTATTTCCAAGTACGAACTGTGCCACTTCCGGATAATTTTTAATGACTGACTTTAATGTCTTATAGGAAAGTTCTGCATTCGTACCGGTAACGGATATCGTAAGCATATTCGTTCCCTCTTCCGCCTTAACAGAAATGGATCCCGGAACAGAGTCCAGCTTCATATCCTTAGCTACCACATCTTTTAGCACACCACTTGTCAGTATGTATGGGAAAACATCCGCCATCTGCTGTGCAGACGCATTGTTCTGGTAAGCCGGACTTCCATCAATTGTCGTTACTGCCACCGTCGCTGATGCCGTATAGACAGGGGTATAATTCTTTCTTGCTTTGATATAACTATTCAGTCCAAAAATCAATGCGAGAACCAAAACCAGCCACCACATTTTCTTGATTCCATATTGGAAACCACGAAGGAATTCAATCAGATCAATCTTCTCGATTTCACCCTGTTGTTCATTCCCAGATTTTTCTCTCATCTCATCCATGTCTGCTATACCTCTTTATTATTCGTATATTTCCCATAACGTCCATATCGCCCATATCTGCTGTACCTGCTGTAATGATCTCCCACCGGGCTGTCCGCGATACTCTGAAACGTCATGACACCATTTAAAACAACTCCAAGTACCTTGGTATGATTGTCACGGAAATCATCCATCATCTCGTTGATATCTTCTGCAAGTGTAACGTTCTGTCTGGCAACGACCATGACGGCATCTGCATGCTGTGCAAAAATCTGTGCATCTCCAATCATTCCAGATGGTGGTGTATCGATAATGACGTAATCCACAATCTTACTGCAGGCTTCTATAAGAACCGGAAGCTGTCTGTTTCCAAGCATCTCTGTAGAAACAGAATAGGACACCTTTCCACCTATAAATCCAAGCCGCTTACGCTCCGTATTTAACAAAATGTGATTGGCATCAATTCTGCCTTCTAAGAATTCTCCAAGCTCATTTTCTTTTTTCGGACTCATTCCCAATAACAGATACTGTGCAGGGCATCTGATATCGCCATCAAGCAAAATGACTCTCTTGCCTTTTTTCGCAAGTGTGATTGCAAGATTCACTGCCACGGAGGACTTTCCTTCATTCTCACAGACACTCGTAACTACCAGGACCTTACCGTTGATCTTTGACATATGGTATTCCACCCTGGCCGCAAGCATCTTAAAACTTTCCACGAACCGGAAGCTTGCCAGAGGATTATCCACCAGAACTGCCTTCTTCCGGTGCTTGATCCATTCCTTTATCGTCTTATACTTCCATTCATAACTAATCGCTCCAAGACTTCTGGCATCGAGCTTTTTCTCTACTTCTCTTTCCTGCTTCACCGTATTATGCATATAAGACCAGATAGCAAATAACAGTATGCAGACAGCCATTCCCAGGAAGAATCCCTTCTTTGCCATCTCACCGTTCTGTAGTGGATTGACCGGTGCATACGGAATCTTCGGATCTTCCAAAACATCAAGCACTGTCGTTCCAACTGTATAATAAGAAATGCTGGTGTAGTTGTCCATCACCGTTTTGATAATATCAATCGAATCCTTTGGCGAATGTGCAGTAACAGAAAGGGTCAGCATATTCGTTCCCTTTACAACATTGGCACTGATATCCGCATCAAGCTTATCCATATCCAATTTTTCACAGATTGTCTTCTTCATAATCGTACTTTCCAGAATCTTCTGGAATGTTTCTGCCATCGAATTGGCAGAAGAAAGATTATTGTATGCATTGGCATTCTCTCTGGATGTGATAACAAATGTTGCCTGTGTACGATAATTCGGAACATATATCATGCTGCTTGCCACATAAAAAAGCATTGCACCGGCCAGCGCTCCCAGCAGGATGACCCACCAGTTTTTTAAAATATCACAAACCAATGAAATCGGTTCAAATTCTGTCTCCGTCTGTGCGGATGCATTCTCCCGATTATTTTCCATCTTCATTTCCCTCCACAACTACAAACATCTTTGTCACAGCCGTCAAAGTTCCATCTCCGGTATACGAAAATTCTACCGGATATACTCCAGGCACTTCGTAATTCACCTCCGAATTCACACTAATCGCCCCCATGACACCGGCATCTTCATTACACTCTGTAATCTGCCCATTCTGTTCCAGTCCGACCACATAACCCATCGGATCTATCATATTTCCAACAGTTGTATAAACAATATACTCCGATAATGCCGGATATTGCTTTATACTTTCGTCCTCATTATCCGTAATCGTAATCTCAAACGATACCGAACAGACATCTCCCGCACTGTTGCTTACCTGTGCCGTAACCGGATAATCTCCCGGCTGCGGATTATACAGGCTGTCATTCATTGAAAGCTTCACCTGACTGGTCAGGTCTCCATCGAGACAGTCTGTTGCACTCAGATAAGATACAAAGTCTGTATTCGCCGCTTCTGCCGCGCTACATCTTGGTGCATGAAGCATCTTAATCCGTGGTGGCGTATAATCACTATATTTCACCGTTCTTTTTAACGTTCCCATCTGGTTCGATTTATCAAAAACGACATAAGTGACGGTGCGTTCATTACCTGAAATAAAATGAGAGATGGAAGAAATACGAACTTCCTTCGTCAAATCACCATCCCTGTTATCCGTAGCCTTAATTCCCTTCATCAGTGCCTCTTCCTGATCATCATTGACACTGAGTACAAGCTCATCCTCACTACAGGTAATCACCGGAGGCACATGGTCTTCCACCATCTTCACCTTTATAAAAAATACAACGAATACCGCACATGCCAACACAAATATCAGACATATGGCTCTTCTCAATCTAATCATGTTTACTCCTTTAATCATAATAATATGGTAAAAATGGAAGCGGCTCCAATTCAAGTACCGGCTTATCCTGACAGATTCTGCCGGGATTGTCTCGAAACAGCACATCCAGATGCCGCTTTGAACAACATTCACTAAGTGCTTCATACGCATCCATCAAAAAAGGCGTCCGCTCCACCGCGCTGTGTGCATCACTTGCCACAACCGATACCAGATGGTGACGAAGCAGGCGGTATGACGTCTCCCTTGCCGACTCACCAAACCGTCCAAGAAAACTTCCCTTATTGACCTGAATGGCATATCCCTTCTTCCTCCACTGATATACAATCTGCGGATCATCCTGCACAAAATAATAACGCTCCGCATGCGCAATCACAGGCTTTGCACCAACTTCCCTTACCTTACCAAGAAGCCTCGTTGCAAAGTCCGGATCCTCATCAAATGCAAACTCCATCAGAATATAATGGCTCTGATTGATCGTCATTACCTTTCCATCTGCCATCTGCCGTGGCAGATCCTCTGTAGAAAATGCCTCCATCCCCGGAAAAAGCCTGATTGGAATCTTCTCTTCCTTAATCGCCCTTGCGGCCTGATTAAACGTATTCACATAATGCTCTCCAAATGCATTATCATACAGTCCCGGAATATTAAAATGCGGTGTTGCCACAATTTCTGTTACCCCGCTCATAGCAGCCAGCCTTGCCATCTCTATCGTATCTAAAATATCTACTGCTCCATCATCCATCCCCGGCAGGATATGCGTATGTATATCAATCATTTTACCACTCTCTACCTTAAAAATCCATTGCCATTTTTGCAGCTTCCTCTTCCGAAAGCTCTGTCACCCTGGTATCCATCACACGGTATACCCGTCTGCACATATTTAACACACTTGGTCTGTGCGTTGTAACAATACATGTTTTGTTTGGTTTCTGTGTCATAATATTGCGAAGCACCCTGCGCTCCGTCTCCACATCCAGTGCGGAAGTAGCCTCATCCAACAGCAGCACCGGCGCATCTCTTAAGAGTGCCCTTGCAATCGACAGCCTCTGTGCCTGCCCTTCCGACAGTCCACGGCCACGCTCGCCCACATTGCTATTTATCGTGTCCGGACGCTTCTTCACAAAGTCCCACGCACACGCAATCTCCAATGCTTCTATCATCTCTTCCTCTGTCGCATCTTCCTTTACCATCCGCAGATTCTCTGCGATGGTTCCCGACAGAATCGTATTGCCCTGCGGAACATATGCAAACAGGTGTCTCGTCTCTGCATTTAGTACCACTTCCATGCCGCCTGCCGCAGACATCACTGCCTGCCCGCTCTGCGGATGAATCAGCCCCAGAAACATACGGATTAATGTTGTCTTACCCTCTCCGGAAGGACCCACCAGTGCAACAATCTCACCCGGCTTTGCCTCAAACGAAGAATCTGTGATCACACGCTCTTCCTTCACATAAGAAAAATCCACATCCCGCAAAGAAATGGAAAATCCATCTGCCGCATACGCATCAAGCACCGAACTCTCTGTAATATGTACTTCCTTTGGAAGCTCCACAAGCTCACGAATACGGTGCGCCGATACTGAACTGTTTAAAAATGTCGGAACAATCGTCACCAGATTATTAAATGCCGCCGACAGATTGCTTCTCTGCTGCAGAAACAATGTCATCGTACCATATGTAATATCATGCGTCCACAACCGGAACAGACAATATCCAAATGCAATAAACTGCACGACCATTCCAATTCCCTGCAGAACTACATTCGTCTTAATCGTAAAATAATTATACTTCAGGCTGTCATCCCGAAACCGCTTCTGCCACCATCTCATCTTCTTACTATAATGCGGCGCAATACCAAAAGATTTGATCGTATCAAAGTTATAAAACGTCTCGACCTCAAATCCCATCAGCTTACTGCTCGTCTCGAGCACCTTCTGGCTAAAGTCCCTCTGCTTCTTCAGCACCGTCCGTGACAGCAGAAGAAGAAACGGCGCACTGCCAAGCGCAATCAGAGCCATCACCCAGTCATAATGCAAAATGACCATAAATGTCGCCACCAGCTTATAAAGTGCAATGATAATCGTCGGAAGCCAGCTGATGGCATTGCTGCTGATCGTACGAATATCTCCGTTAAAACGATTCAGAATGTCTCCATTGCTGTACTTACTGATCTCCATCCAGTCCGCATCAATAATCTTATCAAAAATATCCGCCTGAATATCATTGTTAATATCAATACTAAGCTTCGTGGAAACCCGGTTGATCAGACTCTCAAACAACAGGCTGAACACCTGTCCGCCAACCATCACAAGAAACAGCACCGCAAGCTTACTCGTCTGATAACCCGTAATGATATCGATCAGATACTTACCCGCCACACTGCTCGCAAGTCCAAAAGACGTACTTAAGATTCCAAGCACAACATAAAACAGAATCGCTCCCTTATACCTTGCGCTATACCCAAGAATCCATCTCCAGTCCTCTAAAATCTCCAAAAATGTACCATCTTTCCATCGTTTCTTTAATATTCTGACCGATTCAAAATGTGTCTTCTTCTCTCTCATGATCTGCCTCCTCTAAAAAGAAGCTTCGTATAAAGAGCCATCACCGGTCTTCGAACCGGAACTATATGCAGCCACACATGACGAAAGAACTCCCACCAGAAGTCCCCCGGCTGTATCGTCTTTCCCTTTCTTATGACTTTCGTCACAACCGCAAATATCTGTTCCCCTGCGACCGGTCCCTCGATCATACACTGCGCATCACCCACGATATAATACCCATCCGGCTTCACATGGTGAATCCTGTGCATGATATACTGTCCGTTTCTTCTTTTAAAGAACACCATATCGCCCTTCTTCAGTTTTGCCTCCGGCTTCCTAAAGAAGATCGTATCACGCTCATGAATCAGAAATGGCGCCATACTATTTCCCGCAATCCGCATGCTGACTTCCCGTCCATCATCCGTCAATTGCTTCAGAACCGACACATATTCTCTTGTATCTATCACCTTCATATATCTGTCCCCTAATCTATCACATGATACTTCCGAAGAAGTTCCACACGTTTCTTTCCAATCTCTAAACTACTCTGATCCTCTGTATGCTTCCTGTCTGCCGCATATCCAAACAGCCGCATCACCCATGCTGCCGGAAGCAGCCACGGATACTTACAGAGCCACACATAATGCCCCTTCATATAAGAAACACCCGGAAACAACGATGACAAAACCGACGACGCCGTCGCCTTTTTGCCTCTCCTAGCGGCTTCCAGCGTCATATTCGCGCTGTGCCTTCTCGCCATCGTGCTCCCGCCATACACACCGCCTTCCAGCAGATCCACAAGAAGCGGCATACAGTCTACACATTCCTGCGTATCATCCACATAGCCGGTTTTCTCCCAGGAGCATCCCAGATACTCTCTGCCAATCTTTGCCAGAGCACTGAAAAATGTATCCATTCGAAGCTGTGCAAGCTTATCCTGAATCTCTCTCCAGTCAATCCGCGTCGTGTAATGCTTTGCCATCATCACCATGTCGCAGACCTGTCTGATCCCAAATCCACTATGTAAAAAATGCTTAAAACTATGACAGATCAGATAAAACATATGGTCCGTCGGCGAAAGTGTCTTAATATCCACTCCCTCAATCTGCTCACAAATGCATCGGTCAAACGCCCCTGCAAATTCCTGATTCAGATGACCATATGCACCCTCGCCTTCTGCAAACAACGAAAAGTGAAGCTCTATATATACCTGATTTCTCGGATTCAGATATGGAATCTCATACGGCAGATCCTTAGGATCCAGCTCCTGCCTCTTATATCCTTCCTCTAACAAAATGCGGTCAAATGTCTCAAACTCTTCCTTTCTAAGCAGCAGATCTTCATCCGCTGATATCCGAAAGTCCGGCTTTTCATAAAAAGACCGGCAAATCAGCCCCTTCACAACCAGCGGATGTACCCCTTCCTTCTGAAGCTTCTGATACAGCTCCAGAAAACCAGCCGTCCTTTGCACCTGCAGCATCACTTCCGCAATCGCACTCTTCTTCCACCTCGCAGCAAGTGGCGCATTCTCCTCTAAAAGGAGCACCGAATCCCTCCGGATCATCTCATATATAATTGCTAAAATCTTATGCATCGCAGCAAGGTCACACAGCTCCTTTAGCTGTGAAAACCTTTCCGGAAGATGGTATTCCTCATCCCCCTGCATAAAGCACCGAAGTGCCTGTAACAGCTCTTTTTGTGTATTCGTCATCGTACCCCTGTTTCCCGTTTCTGGTATTCTTTCTCCATCTCTTCTAGGAACACCTCTGTCTGCCGGCACAAATACTCCGGCTTCTTATAACTGCATCCGCCACCTTCCGCAATCGTAAGCGCCCCGCACATCATACACGCAAAACGCTTCTTGCAGTTCTTGCATTCAGATGGCAGCAAAATCTCATCCGTCGCCCGGCAGATCGACTTCCATGCATCCGAAAAACCAATCTCAAATGGTCTGGCTACCGGCTCATTCATCATGCCGCAAGGCGTCATTCGTCCGTCCCATGTCATCCAGAACGACGACCGTCCCGCCATACATCCCATCTTCTCACCCGGAGTACGCTCACACTCTTCCTCACCGCCCATAAAGTCATCTCTTCCCTCATGGAGTGCCTTTAACCGAATCGCAAGCTCCTCCTTAGACAGGCGGTACATATCCGCCTTCGCCCTCGCCTTTCCAGCCTCTTCTGCTGTAAAACGCACTGCATCATCCGTCACGCCGTTCTTCGCACTACGTACCGGCGGGAACATATAAGTAGCCGCATTCACCTGAATCTCCCTGCTCTTACCAAATGCAAAGATATCCTCCATATCATCCAGATTGTACTTCGTAAAGCTCGCATTGATATTCACAAAAATGCCCGCATCGTGCATCAGATCAATCGCCTTCGTAGCTGCATCATATCCGGTCGGATGTCCACACAGCTTTTTATAAGTCTCATTTCCACCACCATAAAGTGTCACATTCACCTTCATCGGCGGATCCTTCTTTAACCACTCCACGGTCTCCTCATCAATCAATGTCGCATTCGTATTAATTGAGATGAGTAACCCCAGCTTCTTTAACTCTGTATAAATCTGTCTAAAATCTTTTCTAAGAAATGGTTCCCCGCCCGTCAGCAGCAAGAAGAGCATTCCCTCTTTTGCACAGGCTTTTCCCATCTCAATCCATTCTTCTGCTGTATACTCTCTTCCCCTCGCCCTCATCTCTGCTTCACTCATTCGAATGTAACACATCCTGCAATTCATATTGCATCTCGGTGTCAGTTCAAATGTACCGGAAAGCGGCACTTTATTGTGTGCCGCCTTCTGATACAGATATTTTCTAAGCTGCGCCTGCACTGGCGCCTGTTGTTTCTTCATGAACTTATTCCCCAATCTCTTTTAATTATCAAGTATCTGTACTCCCATAATCTGACTGCTGTCCGGATTAAAATGTGCCGCAACTGCCTCTGCTTCCTTGCCTGCGCCCACATTTTCAAATGGTGTACGGTAAGTAATTCCGCCAAAATAAGCGCCGCCAATCTGTACGTACTTATAATAAACATAAACTCTCTTAAGCTCTTTATCCGTCTTATTCTTCAGCGTAATCTTTCCATTCTCAGTCTTTAACTCTACCTTATCCTCTTCTAGTGTCGGCTGATCCATATATCCCGTAGCCGCATTGCCATATGTATAAGTATCTTTATCTGAAAACTCTCGCTTATTGCTCTCAAGTACCAGCGTAGAAGTTCCCGCCGGAAGATTCGTCACCTTAAAACTCGCCGTCTCATTGCTATTTACCTGAAAATCAATCAGCGCCACCTGAAGCATCTGGTCAGAATTGTTCGTAATCAGCATCGCTGTTACGTTCTTTGTCGCCTCGTCACTTCCATCTTCTATAAATGAACCGGAATAAGCACCGATTGACTCAACCGTGAGGTTCGAATCGGAAAGGACGATTTGCTCTGCTTTTTCAGTTTCCTTAGAATTATCGTTTTTGTCAGAGTCTCCTACTTTAGCTGAATAACCTTGAATCTTACTAACATCCAAAGTATCCTTTCCAGGTTTTACAATTTCATATTCGTTGGTTTCTTTTGTTTCTTTCTGTGAAGAACTCTTATTTGCCTTTAATGCAAAAAGTATTACAACTCCCACCACTATTATAGCTATTGCAACAGCAATTATAATCCCTAATTTCTTTTTCTGTTTCATAGTGCCCTCCATTTTCTCATCTTTTTATCTTTTACTATAAACTATCTTCCAATAAATTACAACCTATCCCTCAAAATCTCCTTAAACCTAGAATAGTGAGAGTGCACTCCACCCTCACTAATCTGCATTCTTTGTTTTATTGTTATCTTATAACTCTTTTAAAATTTCGTTTTTCACCGTATTTACTGCGTCCTGATCCGGGCGACAGGAGAGATGGTAAACGGGCACATTTTCAATCAAATCCTGTAATAAATCCAGAAATCGAATGACGTATTCCTGATTCCATGCATTTACTGTTGACTCGCTATACAATCTCACAAATGCATCTTTTACTCCCAACCTTTTAATTTTATTCTCTTTACCTTGATCCAAGATAACAATCGCTTTGATTGGAGCTGAGAAATTTGTATATATTTTCGATGTACCAGCATATGGAGAACCATAAACCGTAAACTCTCCTTTTTCTTTTCTAATTAAGGCCCTGTCGCCGTTTATTACTTTTGCTCCTTCATATTTTTTCCACAAATCGGCTTGCGTAGATTTTCCAGTTCCCGATGGTGCAGAAAATAATATTCCTTTGTCTTTCCAATTTATCACAGATGCATGAAGTTGAAATCCCTGATTTATTATGAAAACAAGCTCCATTGCCAACATTCCTGAAATATGGAATTCTCTTAACAATTCATCCTTGTACTCTTTTTGTAAATATATCTTAAAAAGTGAAAAATCCTTTTTACTATAAGAAAGCATCACATATTTTTTTTCTGTATGTACGCTCCAAAAAAAATATCTTTGAATCGTTTCCTTCGTCTCGTATATTTTAGACTTTCTATCATCGAACAATAACTTTCCTTCTATTTTCCAATTTTCTGGAAACATTTCTATTGTATACTGAGCATTGATTTTCTCTGCATATTCAATACGATAAATTTCCATTTCATAGAATTTTTCGATAACAAACGGAGCATTTATCTGAATAACCAAATTTGCCAATTTAAAATAATAACGATACATTCTTATCCTTTCATCAAAAAAGGAGCTATGCATTTATACATAACTCCGTTTTATCTTTATTTGCTATGACTGGAACAAAGGACTACCCTGTGTATGATAGCATATTGTGTCATTATCATCATCTGCGTTCACTGTACACGAAAGCTTCTCTATAAACTGTCCTGCTTCAATCGCAGCTAATGTAAATGGATCAAGTTCTTTACTCCATTCATCATAATTAGCTGAATAACAAGTGTCTCTTAGATTTGTTTTCACTGTACATGAACCAGCAATAAACTGGTTAAGCACAAAATCTTCTATAGCAATTTCAGGTTTTCTGTATTGTTTTTTCATTTCCTATCTCCTTTCCAAATTATTCATATTCAACTACTTTTCTATCTAACCATGATAGATGTTGAATATGGCATATTGGTCAATGAGCCGTTCACTACAGCATCCACACTGTATTTTGCCTCACCTCTTTGCTTAATAACTTTAAATGTTAATTTCCACTCTTTGTTTCCATCTGCATCAATAGAACTTGTCTTTTTCGTAAAGGATGTTACAACTGCTCCTGTAGGATCTGTAACCTGTACATCTGTTGCCTCTTTTTTGGTGACAACTGTCATACTTGCATATTTTCCTCTTGTTACATTTGTAACTCCGAATTTAGCGCTCAAGACTGCCTCATCATTTCCTGTCAGAACATTTCTTCCTGCCAGATTATATCCCATCCTTGTCAGCTGGCTTGGTTTGCTCAGTGTCATATCTGCTGCACACTTGATATTTGTCAGAGATATAATATCATAATTGTTATAATCTACCGTTGTATTCAACACAATTACATCGTAGCTGTCTGCTGTCCATCCTTGTGCTTTAATTACTTCTTTCAGATTAATATCATAATACATATCTGTTGATGTGTTGATAGTATAATTTTTTACTTCCTGATATTTTGTCTCTTTTACATCATCCGGTTTTACATAAACCGTAAATGCCTTGTCTGCTACAAATGCATCTGATTCTGTACTTGTATCTGCTGATACTGATTTTGCTCCAACCTGAAGTGTCCAGTCTGCATCGCCTACAGGTGTAGAAACCTTAAATGCCACACCATTATCAATTGGCAGATACAGTTCATTATTTGGTCCTGCTTTCATGACATCTGCTAATGTTTCTGCACCTAAATATGCACCAATCTCTGGCTTCTCTGGAAGATACTGCTCTACTGCTGTTGAACCACCGTCAATCAGGAATCCATTATTTCCATCTAGCGTTACAAGATTGATTGACGGACTACTTCCTAATAACATTCCTCTCAGTTCCTGCACTTTTGTATTCTTCTCTGTCTCAAGATAAGCACTCTTGTCTGCCAGTGGATTATAGATTCGTACACCATCAATATAGATGACCGACTGTCCTGTGTAAGTTTTCAGTGCTTTCAGATATACTGTATAGGTTCCTCTTTGTTGTAATGTAGTGCTGATAACCGGTACCTGATACAGGTCACCATTACTATAGAACGTATCAACAGGAATTGATTTTACCAAATCTTTGGTTCCTGCTTTAAATACTTCAGGATTTCTGAAGTATTCTGCATCTTTCTTTCCATTGTATACATATGCGATAAGACCTGCTGTATTCTCATTTGTTCTGGATACAATGTCAAATCCGTCTCCTGTGAAAGTGAAATATGCTCCATCTCCATTATTCATTTCCGTAGCACTATTTCCACTTTCTTCCAAGTCACCATTGTAAGCCTTGTCATGTCCGTAATTTTCACTCTGGTCATTACTCTGTGAATATGTTGGGTCATTTGTTGGCTTTGAGTTTGTGTATACAATCTTTACACTGCTGTCATCTGTATTATTGGATGCATTGAAGTTATCTTCATAGTAAACAACGTTTGCCGGCATTGTCTTAATTGTACCATGTACTGTTGTACCAGTTTCTGGGTTAGTATCATCCAATTCTGTACTCACCTTAGCAATATTTGCTGTATATTTGTAATTCTCAGCCTTATCCATGAATGCAATAGGCTTGAATGTTACTGCGCTTGCTGCTTTTCCATCTTTATCAATTTCAATATTAGAGCCGCTAATTGTAGTTTGTGAATTTTCTTGTGCTGGAGTGATTTCTCCTAACTTAGCTGTTGTAGCCATAGTACCTGTAGCCTTTTCATTGTAGAATATACCACCCTGGAATAATCCGTCTCCTGTTGTTGTATCTGCAATGTTTGACTCTAAACCGTAATCGAATACATAAACCTTATTAGTTGCCTCATATGTAAGTACAGTAATTTTACCTGCAAAATTACCCTTATCAGTAGTGGTTCCCTCGTAATTTACATCATACTTTTTATTTGAAGATGTTGGTGTAAATTCACCCTTTCCATCTTTATTTACATTAGTTGTGATATCTTTATCACCTGTAGTTTGAGCAGTCAGTTCTGTAATAGTTACACCATCAGGTGCATAAGTAACTGTCTTTCCAGCTTCTGCATAGATTACATAATCTTTTACAGTTGTTTTTGTCTTATTTGTTACAACTGCTGCAGATGTAGTATTGGCTACAATCGTTCCTGTCAGCTTCGTACACTTTGCTGTATCCTGTTCCCATGTATCGCCTGCATCTGGTTTATCTTCAACAACCTTATAAGTAGCACCTGCTGGAATGCCTGCAAATGTAATTGTTTCACCAGCTTTTAATGTGAAGTGTCCATTCTTATCTGTTATTCCAGTTTGAGAACCAGTATATTCCAGTTCATACGGATCATAGTAATCGTGGCCTGTCAAATCTACCATTACTGTAAATCCAAAGGTTTTATCTTTTGGTGCAGTTCCATTATATATCTTTTCTACTGATAAGCTACCAACCTTTGGTGTATTAACAAAGTTAACATATCTGTTCACAACATCCATCTCAGACGAATTAGCATCACCCATGTCAAAAGTAGCAACCGTACCTTTTTGATTTTTTATTGCTTCTCTTGATGTAACACTGTCATAAACTCCCCAGCTCGTCTTGTTTTCGTCATACTGTAATATTGTATCTTTTGGAATAGATTCTGTAATCTTAAATCCTGTTCCTGCGTAGAATGCACTACTGTTATCTTTATCTGTAGTATCAATAAACTCACTTGCATAATATGATGAGCTAAATGTAGCTGTACTATTTTTAGCAACTTGTCCTGGATATGTATTGTCATTGTAATCGTACAATGTATATCCTAAATTATCTACATCACTATAATTTGCTTCACGTGCCTTCAGATTCCTTGTCTGAATATTGAAATCAAAGTTATCAAGACCCTGTACTGCATTCTTTAATCCTGCATTTACGTCTTTTGTGTCAAGTGTCTTACTAAGAGTGAGACCTGATGGCAACGGGACGAAACTGTATGAAATGGACATATTGGAGTCCCACATACCACGTTCCATATAGTACATCTTTAATTCGTGTACTTTTCCAGACTCTTTCATATAATCAGCTAACGAAACTTTCGAGCCATCTGATTTCTTTACTGTAATGTTTTTGAAGTCTACTGTGCGCATTCCATTATCTTTAGCTGCTACTCTTCCGCCAGCTGTAGGTTGATTACCCAGCTTTGCATCAGATGTACCTGTTGTAATGGTAGCCATCTGTGTTGCAAAGTTAATTTCTCCTTCAGCTTTACAATGAGCACCACCCATATCTAATACCAATGCACCATCAATGTATACCCATACATCATCATCACCGGTAAATTTGAATGTCATAGATGTACCATCCACATTTTTACCAGTTTCTGTTACAGTAAATGGAATCGTAAACTGTGTACCAAATCCATAGTTCAAATTGTCCTTTGCTGATTGATCAGGATCAGTACTATTGAATGGAAAATATCCTATACTATTGTCTTTACTTGCATCATGAATCTTTAAATCATCTTTTCTTACAATTTTCTTATTATCGTAATCATAATAAACAGTATTTTTTGCTGAATCAAACGAATATGTAGATACTCCATTATCATTTGTTGTCTTTGTAAATGGGAACTGTAAATTGTTATAAAATCGCATATATTTGCTCTGATTAGGATAAGCATCTTCATTAAAGAAAGGTACCTTTACCGGGTCACCATTTTCGTTCGTGTAAGAAGTAATCAGATTTCCATCATCTAAATTCTTTCCTACTATACCCTGCGCTACGTCCTTACTAGCTGTCTCTTTATTTGGACCAAATGCAACATTTGCGCCTTGCCAGTACCATGTAAGGTTACCACCTGCCTGATTTGCATGCAGTAAATCACCAAAGTAAAGAGGCACTGGTGCATTAACATTATCCTTGCTATCAACTCCATTCAACGCGTAACCCTGTAAATTTGAAATCCATTGGTTCAATTGCGAATACGGAGCATTAGTCGGTCCTGTCAAATTACCCTCATTGTAAAATTTATTTTCTGGTTGTTCCACACGTCCATTATTGAAATAATCAACTAATGAAGCATTTACATAAAAATAGGATGGAGTCTCACTTCCTGTGCTTGAATATGTAGTCCACATTCCTGTTGGAGTTAATCCTGTGGTTGATGCAAACGTATATAAGTTTTTTCCACTTTCTAAGCCCGGCCATCTACCCGCTTCATTCCATTCATGGCGGTCACTGGGATCTAAGCGAAGAAAATCAATATTGGTCGCATCTGCAGTTGTCGTTCCATACCATGTAAGACCATCATCCATCTCTGTCATAACAACAATTTCCGATTGCTTATTGTTCGCACTAGTCTTAAATGCCATAACTGCTCCATCACTAATCCAAGTTGTTGCAGCATTAGGGCGTAAATAAATAGTTGTTCCCGCTGGAATCGTATCTCCTGCTGCCGCTTTTACGGGCTGTACTTGCTGCACAGGTATCACGCTAACTACCATCAAGATGGTAAGGATGATTCCGAGCAACCGTTTCTTAAATTTTTTTCTCATACTTTCCTCTCCCTTCCCTTTAAATTGAGTATGATTAATAGGTTATTTCTACTGCTATGCGAAAACATAGTTTTAGCAATAGATTTATTCTAAAACTGTCTCTTATACACATCTCCGAGCCCACGAGACGCTCATGAATCTCGTA
>ENA-OZRO01000406-OZRO01000406.1-human-gut-metagenome-genome-assembly--contig:-NODE-406-length-18115-cov-9.171539_pt1 | contig 18115 bp, 2 predicted proteins | sample MGYA00243267_ERZ653941 | MGnify/ENA primary metagenome ERZ653941 (study PRJEB26926, sample SAMN06164615) | human gut metagenome | biome: ENVO:00009003; feature: ENVO:2100002; material: ENVO:00002003... | reverse complement strand
GATTCGGGTTTGGATTGGGATCATCCTCTGTTGCCGGGGTATAGAGGTACTGGCCCTGTCCTGTTCCCGCTTTATAGGTCATGGTTTCCAGTCTCTTTGTTGCTGATTGGACTGTGAGGCCTTCTGCAATTTCTACTGTCCCTGCCAGGTTCTTTTCTCCGTTTTTGTAGGCTTCGTAGTACAGTTTTCCTGCCAGTGCGTTCAGTGTCTCGCTCACCAGATTCTTGTCGGCCGCTTTGCCCGAAGAGGTATTCAGGCCTTTATTATCTGTAATTAAAGAAATTTCTGAATTCTTCCCCTCCCTCTTGTGCGCTTTTGCAATGATGACATTCCCTAATTTTCCAAATATTTTCTTTTGTCCGGCACCTTCATTCTTAATCTTATTTCCGTCTTTATCTACTTTATCACTTCCATCCGGATTTTTTGCAAACTCAGGCACGACATAATTCAGATCATGCTCCATAAAAAGTTTTGTACATCCGTCTAAATTGTCAATGTACAGATCAGAAGCACTGTTTTGAATAATATTGCCTGCGCTGCTCTTATCATTCCCTCCATGAAGCCAGGTTACATGACTTGAAATATCACTTATATAGTTAGAACCGCTCCAAGGATTGTATACAATTCCTGTATTATTCCACACCGCACCATTTCTTAGCCACATATTCTGCGTACCGGCTCCGGCAAATTCACCGGTAAACTTGGAATCACCTGTAGTCAATCCGATATTAATTATACCGCCCGTACCATACCAGGTCGTCATGGTCGTCGCATGTCCCTCGATTTCCACAGGATTATTTCCGGCATCTGTTACGTTACCATCTGCATCAGTTATCATATTGACATCAATACGGGCTTTTTCACTGTTGGTCCACATAGAATCATAATTTTTGGCAATTAATCTTCCGCCGCCCACACTGATATAGCTGCCGTTCTCCCTTGCGAACATAGTGGCTGCTCCGCCTTCGGTTTCTATATCCACAAGGCCTTTAATAATTATAGAGTTGCCCGCACTTTTCGGCTGCGTGAATACCTCCAGCGCGCGATAATTCATTTCATAACCGGCAGATGAAATGCCTCCACGGATTTTTACAGCATGTTCCGGTTTGTTATCATTATTGATGATTACATGAGAACCATGGTCGGTAGGTTGCGCTGTCGATACACGAATACCGCTTCCATAATAATAATTAATATTGGTATTGATATTGATAGCACCGGGATTATCAAATGTAATCGTTCCCTCTCTGTATGCAGCTATTCCTGCAGAAGTCCACATCGGCTGTGATCCGGTTGTTCCTTCCTCTGGAGAAATATCTGTCTGGATATGTAAATCATGTCCTGTCATATCTATCGTATAGGAAGGTCCGCCTTTAGACTGTGAGCTTTCTGCTCCGAATCCGCCGGCATATTTATCGTCGCCAAAATTATTGATAGTTCCTATGTACAAACCTCCCCAGCCAAAAGAACGAGGATCCTTTGTCATCTTATTGATGATGGTTGTATCATTATCAAATCGGTAGATTAACTTGCCATTTTCTTTTTTTATATTCTTTTCGTACTCCTTATCATATTTCGGATTACCAAAAATAAGAGCTGAGTACGGGTACTGTATCAATTTGGCTTTATGTCCCTGACCTGTCGACTTATCCCAATCAACATCACTCAAAGACTTTGCAACAGATGCGGAAGTCAGCCCTTCCTCGATCTCAACCGTTCCTTTTAACTGATTTTCTCCTGAAAGAACACCCAAATAGTAAACCTTGTTGGCTAAACGTTCCAGCACAGATTCTACCAACCCATGATTGGATATATCAATGCCTTCCGCAGATGTGGAAATCGTTACCGTCGAATTTACGGAACTGTATTCCGTCTTGGTATCCGATCCTGTTCCAATTCCCTCCTGAGAAGTTATGAGCGGCTCCGCCTTTTTTATATGAACTTCCCCACCAAGAATCGTCTCAGGTGCATTTTTATCATGTTGATAGCTAAAAGTAAATTGTCCCGAAAGTTTATCGATATGTAAATCAGCCTTTCCCATATTAATATAAGAACGTTTTACTGAAGATTTACTTCCTGTCAAAGTTCCAATAGATGGGATTTTAACTAAATCAGGTATATTCCAGAGAGCACCGGAATCCATCTTCAAACTATTGATAGATTCATTAGCAGAGGAACCGCCCCAAACACCGTTGCTTCCAATTATCAGATCCTTGGTACTGTTGAAATTGCCGCTCCAATTTCCATTAACCGTCAAATTGACATGTCCAACTGCATTGCCTGTAAAGGAACCCATGACATTTGCTGTCACCAGGCTCTTTTCATCTTCATCAGTCCTGATATCACCTTCCACATCACCCAACCTGGCTTTGATAACACCGCCGGTTTTTGCCAGTACAGCCGTACCAAATCCATTGGTTTTCAGATTGGCCGCACCTGCATTATCAGCCCAGAGAATCTGTCCTCCATCATGGGCATACAATCCCAATCCTTTTTTCACATCTATATTTGCCTTAACGCCGGGATCTTTAAACTGAATAATCCCTTGGCGTTTTGATTCAATACCGACAGATTCTTCATCCTCATCCGACTCAACAGTTATTGAATAAGTTCCATCCCTACCGCCTAAAAACAAATGACTTTTTTCATTCTCAAGCCTATTTCCTACAACTATTCCTTTTGATACATTCCCTTTGACCAGAATATCCGTTTTGGAACTTTCTATCGTGATCTTTCCCTTGCCATCATGATAAATGCCATAAGCCTCTGCTCTTCTATCACCGCTATTTGCTGTATCAGAAATGATTTTCAACTCATTGTTTGAAGTCGATGCCTCTCGCTTATGGCTTAATATAAGATCCTTTTCTCCTCCACGGATTCCTGTATAAATGTGGTCTTTCCTTTTCTTGGAATGATCCGGTTGGATGATATATCCATCCCCATATGCAAGGAATAATTTACCATCCGCACCCAAATCATACTCTGTTCTCTGGGCATCGGCTTCCAAAGTAGTTCGATACAATGCGCTTGTCAGATCCGACAACTTGCCAATCGTATCAGAAGGATAAGACTGACTGTCATAATCGAAATTTACATGATTGGTATTAATATCATATTTCCTAAGAACTGTCCCATCACTTCCGACAATTTCCACATAAGCAGTGACATGATATCGGTCTTTCGGAAGTTTATTAATAACTTTTCCTGCTAACGCCTGTGTCGCTTCCTTGATATCTGACGGTTCAAGACTTTCGAAATCGCTTTCTTTTAGTCGTAAATGCAAAGAAATATAATTCCCGTTCTTATTACTCCCAACATTAATAACCCCACCGGTTAAGGTCTTATTTGCTTTATTCCATGAATAACTATAAATATTATTGACCTCTGCAGCAGGATCTGCAATTTGCACACCGTTGGCGTTGTCAGGAGTTGTCATATCTATTACTTCCGCATGAGATATTCCTCCGACTCCAACAACTCCTATGGTAAGTAAAGATAACACACAACTCTTCAACCACCTTTTCCGCATACTACTCTTCATAATATTCTCCTTACACCACAAAATACACACTGATATATACCCACTAAGTTATTCTAATGATACTCTCTTATTATGATCCAAAGGGACCTCTCTATATAGCTGAAGATCCCCTTAGATCAAAATATTGTATTCTTTAATCACTCAAACACTCAGAAGCTGAAACGGATGCCTGCGTCTATTCTCCACTTGCTGGAAACATCAGCCCCAAAGTTTCTCGTGTAGGTTCCGTACAGATAGGTGTTCCTGTTCACCAGCCGGCTTCCTCCTACTTCCACGTCTACCCAGCTGTCTTTCAGGTCTACTTCTGTCCCGCTCGTCGGTTCGTTTTCCGCACTGAAGATGCTCTTCACTTTCCCTCCGAATTCATGGGCCAGCGCTATCTTCGCGAACAGGTTGCTTCTTTCTGTCTCTTTTCCTATCCCCAGTCCGATTCTCCCTATCACGCTGTTTATTCCGTCCTGGTGGATGTGCATTTTCTTCCCCCCTGCATAGTCGCTTACGGCGTCATAGTCTTTTCCTCCTAAGTGCCCTGCGGTGAGTTCAATGCTCGGGTCTATGTAGAAGCCATTTTCTTTCTTCATCCGCTTCCCGTATTCCATGCTCAGCGACAGGCCGTTTGTCCTGTACTTCCCTTCTAGGCGGTGGTTCATTTCGTTGTATACGGTGTAGTCGTTCTTCACACGGCTTCCTCTAAGGATGATATCAAGGTACTGTCCGTCTTCTTTCTGCATGGCTCCGTACAATGCCAAACTTGCCAGTTTTTCTTTCCCTGTTCCATTGGCATAGGTGTCTTTTCCTGTTCCGTAGTCCAGAGCTGCGCCGATTGTCCAGTTTCCTTTTTTCTTGTCGTAGCCTACCTGGGCTATGTTGTAGGTCTGTTTGAAGCTGGTCTTCTGTTTATCCAGTTCGTTCTTCCCGCCCAGGTATCTTGCCCAGATTCCGTTTTCTTCTTTTCCAAGCCGTATATCTCCCATCCGTCTCTCAAGGTCATTGTTATTCGTTCTCCACAGAAGGATAGAGGATACCATCGCTGTCTTGCTCCCTCTCATCATCTTGGTTTCTTTATCTCCGTAGATAATGGGAGGCTTGGGATCCGGGTTCGGGTTCGGATTGGGGTTCGGATTGGGATTGGGATTCGGGTTTGGATTGGGATCATCCTCTGTTGCCGGGGTATAGAGGTACTGGCCTTGTCCTGTTTCTGCTTTGTAGGTCATGGTTTCCAGTCTCTTTGTCGCCGATTGGGACGTCAGGCTTTCTGCGATTTCTACTGTCCCCGCCAGGTTCTTTTCTCCGCTTTTGTAGGCTTCGTAGTACAGTTTATTCGCCAATGCGTTCAGGGTTTCGCTCACCAGGTTCTTGTCCGCCGCTTTCCCTGAAGATGTGTTCAGACCTTCGCTGTCTGTCAGCATTCTGACTTTGGAGCCTGCTTTGGCTTTCTGTATACGGAATTCATTTCCTTTCATGTTTACAGGGGTTGCATTGTCATGGGCATAGACCAGGGTCAGGGTTCCGTTGTATTCTCCTATTTCTGTTTTCCCTTCTCCTGTTTGGGTCATGTCTACGGTTCCGCTTCCGCCCAGTTTTCTCAGCTTTGTTTCTCCTGTGTTTTTCCAGATGCTGTCGACTGTCACGTCTGCATTTCCGTTATTGCTCTTCCCTTCCCAGCGGGCCTTATTTCCTATTGTCAGTTCTACTTCTCCTGTTCCGGTGATGTCTCCTATCAGGGCAGCTTTTTCTCCTTCAAGGGTGGCGCTGACGGATGATCCTGCCCCTGCTTCTATTTCCCTGATTTCTGTTTTTTTGTCCGGGTTGTTTATGAGGGTCAGGCTGCTTCCGTTGTCTGCTTTCAGTTTCTCTATATTGTATTCGCCTCTTCGGAGCGCTATCGAGCTTCCTGTCCCTTCTGCTTCCACACGGCCGCTTTCTATTTTTCCTCCTGTCATGGAGAGGAATCCGGCTCCGGATGTTTGGATGTCTCCTTTGGCTTCTACGTCTTTGGTTTCAACTCTTCCTCCTGCCGCACGGATTTTCCCTTTGATGGTTCCTCCATTGGTCAGGCTGACTTTGCTGTTTCCCAAGGCTTCTATAGCCGTATCTTCTGCGGTGATGTCACTTCTTCCGTCTATGGTAACGGTGCTTCCGTTTTGGGCTTTGATTCCGTCCCTGCTTTCCATTCTTGTGTTTCCATGGATTTTGACGGTTCCGTTACCTGCTGTTACGGCTGTACCGTTTGCCGCCATCACATCCAAAGTTTTGGCTGTGATGTCCACATTGTGGCTTTCGGCAAGGATTCCCCTGTCTTTGGCAGCCAGTACCAGCCTGCCTTCTGCATTTACTTTCAGGTCTTTGGTTCCTGCCGATATGGCGGTATCTGCCTGTATTTCTGCCGGGTCTTTTGTGAAGCGGTAGGTGTTTTCGGCGGCTTTATAGATGCCCGCGTCTGTATAGGCTTTTTCTGACGGGACACTTCCATCCATGGTTTGTTTCATCGGATTGATGATTTGTTCGTCAGGAATGTCTGTTGCCGGGGTATAGAGGTACTGTCCCTGTCCTGTCTCTTTTTTATAGGTGATGCCCTCTACTCTCATGCTTGCTGATTGCGCGGTAAGTCCTTCAGCAATTTCTACTTTGCCGGTAAGATTTCTTTCTCCGTCTTTGTAGGCAGCGTAGAAGAGTTTGTTCGCCAGTTTATTCAGTGTGGCACTCACCAGGTTCTTGTCGGCGGCTTTGTCGGAAGCGGTGTTCAGGCCTTCGTTGTCTGTTCTTAAGGTGATGCCGGAATTGGCGGCCGCTCTACCAATGATAAAATTCCCGCCAGTTATTTTTGTTGGATCTGCTGTGTCATGACCATAAATTACGGTCGTATGGCCGCTGTAGTTTTCCACACTGATCGGATTTTTTTCTTTCTGGATGACCACGCCGGCATGAGACGCGTCACTGCCGCCATGAAATGCAGTAATACGGCTGCCGCTCCAGACAGAGCTCGACAGATGTTTCCCTGTGGCTGCTGTCTTTTCATGTGTCCATATCGCACTGTTTCCAAGCCACAAATTTACTTCGCCGCTGCCATAATCCTTGTCGTCTACATAATCGGTGATTCCTTTCCATGAAGACTCTGCTGAATTCAATCCAAGGAATACACGACCGGTTTTCCCGCCGGTTTTCTTGGATTTCTGCGTTTTTATATCTCCGAAAATCTCCACTTTTTGATTACCTGCGGCAGTATCATCCTCATTCATATTCATGGAAATACTGCTGTCGCCGGTTACAGAATTTTCAGAGACTAACGCTTTATGATACTTGGTCGTATCCGTGTCTGTGACAATCCTTCCGCCTGCTATCCGTGCTGTACCGCCCACGGCTTTAACACCGATGCCTTTCAGCGCAATATCTACCTTATCGGATACTTCCACTACAGCTCCGTTGCCGCCAGCATGAATACCCACTGCCCCCTGCTGCATCGTATCCTTTGTAGCTTTCACAGACTGATCGACTTTCAGGCTCTTTATGGAAATTTTATCTCCCGGGTTCGTTGTTTTTACCCCGGCGGCCATTTGTGCACCTTCCACCTTGTCAATCACAATATCATGAGTCATGGAAACAGTTCCCCTGTTTCTTGTCATGATACCTGCCGCTTCACCGCCGGTCGTAGCCGTGATATGAACAGGGGAGTCCGCTTTGCCGTTAATGAATTTCAGGTTCTTTGCATCGGCCATGACGCCAACCGTCTTTACCTTTTCACTTCCCGCATCGGCAGACAAAGTCAATGCATGCCCTTTCATATCCACAAGCATGTCCTTCTCCGACGTACCATTATAGGCAGCTGCCACAAACTTTTTCGCATAAGATCCTACCGCATCCGCTATCGTCGCTTTTGCTACACGATCCTGTCTGAACACTTCCGGCATTTTTATCGGTCCGTCTGCCGGCTCATCTTCTGCCGGCGTATACAGATACTGCCCCTGTCCGTCCGCATCTTTATATGTGATATCTTCCATCCTCCGACTGGCAGACTGGGCGGTTAATCCCTCTGCAATTTCCACTTTGCCCGTAAGGTTTCGTTCTCCACCTTTATAGGCAGTATAGTAGAGTTTGTTTGCCAGCTTGTTCAATGTGTCATTTACCAAGTTTTTGTCTATGTGGATGTCCGATCCGGTATAGAGTCCTTCATTGTCTGTACGCAGGGTAATGGAGGAGTTTTCCGCCGCTTTGGCAACAGTTAAGGTCCCTCCGATGATATTAGCCGCTTTGTTTCCATAGAGGGCTGCATTTTCACGCGTGCTGTCATCTTTGATTTCATGTTTATAAATTACGGTAGCATTGCCGCTGTAATTGCCAATTACAAGATTTCCCGTTTCAGAATCCGGCCTTTCAGTAACAAAGGTAGACTGACCGGAAGTCGGACCGGAAAGACTGTTGGCAGAAGCGATAAACGCTTTGGCTCCGGTCATATCCACAATCCCTTTATTTGAGGTAAAATAGGTTACCTTGCTGTCAACTGATTTTCCGGATTGATCTTTCTGGTCTTTCGTAATCGCATTATACCAAGTGGCTCCGTTTTTCATAGACAGCTGCATACCGTCACCGACGTTAAACCCTACCCAGTTCGTATCTTTTCCATCCATCTCCACTTTTATGGATCCGTTACTGAATCCTTTCCAGTAAGAGCCGTTCTTCATAAACAGATTGACTGCGCCGAGCTGCCCTTGTGTCACGCCATAGCCGCGAGTATCGCCATAATTCCCGATCCAATGGGAGTCTGCGGTAGAAAGACCCACGCTGACACGACCTTTAGTCCCCATACCGCCGTTAGTCACGATATCCCCTTCAATAACAGTTTTCAAGCTGCCCACACCGTTGGCCAGACCATCTTCGCCCTTAGTCACATTCACATTGACCGTACCGTAATTCTGGGAAACGAACTCACCATATGCGCGGATAGCCGCCCAAGCTCCATTGATGGCCTTAATCGTACCACCGCCGATATTAATATCCGAAGCCACCGCGCTGACCGCTTCATTGGCACCATGCCCGTCTTCCGCTTTCGCATCCGCCAAAATATCCACAAGACCGTCAATCGTGATACTGGAAGTAACACCGTCAGCACCGTTCATAGTCTTCACAACGGCCACATTGCGCGGGTTACTGCTGCCTGCGCGGAGCGTCAACGTTCCTGCACTATCATGACCGTTATGAATAGTAATCATACCACCGCCATTGGCATACAGCGCGGCTCTCTCTCCATTTACACTCATAGCTCCGGCATTATTGATTTCAACCTTGCCGCTTCCGATTCCAGCAATACCGACTGTTGCATTATAACCAGTGTCAACCGTCAGCTTGTTGCCATTCAAATCCAGCGTTGCCGACTTTTCTTTACTGCTGCCGGATATGGCCGCCATAATACTTCCCATCCACGGGCCGCCGGGAATAGACGCCCCATCCGTAGTAATCGTCGACTCCGATTTGGTAAAGCTGTATAATCCATTTTTTAATACGCCATGATTCACATAGAACGTATCCGCTGTCTCATCACCTGTAATGGCCGTACTGAACTCCGTCACATCCTGTTCTTCCGGAATATCAACTGCCGGTGTATAGAGGTACTGCCCCCGTCCATCTGCGTCTCTATATGTGATGTCCTCCATCCGCATACTTGCAGACTGCGCGGTCAGTCCTTCGGCAATTTCCACTTTTCCTGTCAAATTCTTCTCGCCTTTTGTGTAGGCTTCATAATGCAGCTTATTTGCCAATTTGTTCAGTGTCCCGCTGACCAGATTTTTATCTGCCGCCTTGTTGGAAGCAGTATTGAGGCCTTCGTTATCTGTCCTGAGAGTAATACCGGAATTAGCAGCCGCTTTGGCAATCTTAAAATCGCCGCCTTTCATCGCAAATCCTTCGTTCGGATCTGCCGGCGCTGCCGTATCATGTTCATAAATCACTGTGGTATGCCCGCTGTAGTTTTCTACGCTGATCGGTTTTTCATCTTTCTGAATGATTACGCCGGCATGGGACATGTCGCTTCCGCCGGTCAGACGTGTCACATAACTGCCCTTAAACCCAGCATACTCTGTTTTTCCATATTTTTCATTCGTCCAGACAGCCCCATTTTGCAGCCACAGATTCAGATTTCCATGATCTTCTTTAGCAATTGTGTCTCCACCATTCTCATCTTTGTAAGAATATGCACTAAGCCCATTCCAATAAGAATCTGCCGTGGTTAGCGCCAAATTGATTGTGCTTGGCCCATTAGTTGTAACAATTCCATCTTCATCTTCTTCATAAAGATATTTAGTAACAACTTCCCCATCAAGTTGTACGGATCTGCTTCCTGCCGTATCACCCTGCACATTTACAGAAATCACACTTTTCCCCGTTCCTTTAAGCGCTGCGCTTTCTTTCGCCTCTTTTGATACGGAAACTTTTAATCCATCAAAATTGGCTTTAGAAGCCTGCCCCAAGAGAACACCATAACTCCAGTCATTCGCCTTGGAAGTTATTTCTGTATCTCCATGAATATCCAGCGTTGAAGAATTTCCCGCAAACCAGATTCCATAAGCACGGCTCATTCCTTTCGTATTTTCTGCATTAATAATTAATTTGTCCGCAGTGATATCGATCTTTTTATTATTCTTCAATACGGTTTGTATTCCTGCGCGAAGAGCATTTCCTTTCGATATAAGAGTCAGTTTTTTCCCTTCCGCATTGACGATGACTTTATCTCCACCATCTGTATTGATAGGATAAGTTTCCCCCAATACTGTATCATCAATAGTAATTGTGCTGTCTTTGGTGAATTTATATATCCCGTCAGCCTGTTTAACGCCGGCATCCACATAGAGCTGGTCGGTGCCTCCGGTAATCGCTCTTCCGAATTCCGTCAGTGTATCCGATGCCGGTGTATAGGAATAGAAGCCCTGTCCATCCGTCTCTTTGTAGGTAATGTCTTCAATTCTCAAGCCGGCCGTGGAAGCAGTGAGGCCTTCGGCGATTTCCACTTTCCCTGTCAGGTTCTTTTCTCCATCTTTATAGGCGGTGTAGTAGAGTTTGTTCGCCAGTTTGTTTAGTGTTCCGCTCACAAGGTTCCTGTCTGCCGCCTTATCGGAGGCGGTATATAGACCTGCATTGTCCGTTCTAAGTACAATATCAGAACCGGCAGCCGCATTGGTGATTTTGAAATCTCCGCCCTTTATAGCAAATCCTTCATTCGGATCTGCCGGTGCAGTAGTATCATGCTCATAAATAATTGTCGATTTCCCGCTGTATGTATTTACAAAAATCGGGTTTTCATCTTTCTGATAAACGACAGATTTCTTTGCATCTCCATTGTCCCCATGAAAATGTGCGATCTGGCTTCCTATAAACGCGGCACTCCCCGTGGTAGTCGTCGTACCATGAGACTGCCTTTCATTTGTCCATACCGCTCCATTTTGCAGCCACAAATTGAATTCGCCTACATCATGGACCGTTTTCCCACCGGTACCATAATCAGATGTATATTGATCGTAGACCACGGCACCTTTCCATGAAGATTTATCATCTGTCAGCGCCACATTTAGTTTTCCCGCATTTTTCCAATCCACCAGCTGTCCGCCGCTGTACTCAATGACTTTCTTGCCATACTGTCCTGTTACGAACATATCGCCTGTGATATTGGTCTTTTTCTTCCCCGCTTGATTACCATCCATATTAATATTGATGGTTCCTTTTTCTACGCGAGCCGCATAATAATTATGGGACTTGTCTGCATCTTCTGCCGCCTCAATCGTACCGCCGCCGACAGAAATCATCGTATCGGCTCCTACTGTTTTCAAACCGCTTCCTTTTACACCGCTGATAAACACCGGACCGGTTACTGTCATTTTAGAGTTTTCACCGGTAACAGCTATCCCCGTTGCATTGATTCCGACACCTTTTCCTCTTTTCCCGTATACATCAGTAATCTTCAAAGTTCCATCAATTACCGCTTCACTGTCTTTCCCCTGGAATGCAATACCCGCTGCAGCATCTCCTTTCGTCACCACATTAGATATTTCCACATTTCCTTTAATATTCAAGTGGGAATTCCCCTCAAGGAAGATACCATTGGATCCGCGCGTATCCGTATTTGTCGCCTCAATCAACAACTTGTCATTCACTCCGCCGTTGATATTGATATATTGGTTGTTTCCAACATAAACGGCCGCGGCAATTTTTCCCGCGCTGTTCGCCTTCAAATTCAGGTTGTGCCCGTTCAAATCCACAACCATAGGATTTTGTTTAGAAGTACTATTTTCACTGTACAGCGTGCTTACATACTTCCCATTTACCGCATTTGGCTCTGTCCACACTATCCGGATACTTCCATCCGCTTCCGCTTTTCTCGTTACATTTATATCTTCAGATGTGGTAATCGGTCCTGTTTTTTTCTCATCTTTTGCGGGCGTATACAGGTACTGGCCCTGACCGTCAGTGTCTTTATAGGTAATGTCTTCAATTCGCTGGCTGGCAGACCGGGCGGTCAGCCCTTCCGCAATTTCCACTTTCCCTGCCAAGTTCTTCTCGCCATTTTTATAGGCTTCGTAGTAGAGTTTATTCGCCAGCTTGTTTAAGGTTCCACTGACCAGATTTTTATCTGCGGCCTTTGTGGAAACGGTGTTCAAGCCTGCGTTATCTGTCCTGAGGGTAATACCGGAACCGGCGGCAGCCTTTTTAATTCTGAAATCGCCGCCTTTTATAGCCAGCCCTGTATTGGGATCACCCGGAACAGACGTATCATGCTCATATATAACAGTCGTGTGTCCACCGTAATTATCCACGAGAATCGGCGTATTTCCCTTTTGGAAAATAATACCGCCATGAGCCGCGTCACTGCCGCCTGTCAATTTAGTCACACGGCTCTTTTCCCCGGCACCTATATCCTCATTATCCTTTTCGTACCTCTTATTTTGCTGTAAATTATGCCATACAGCTCTGTTCCGCAATAACAGATTGGCCGTACCTCCATTATCTATGATCCCTTCTATGTAAGAATCAGAATTGGTCAGTCCTAAATTAACCGTACCGGTAGGAAGTGCAAATATATCACCGGCCAGCTGTACCGTATTATTTCCCGGTGCATCACCATTTTTACCTGCATTTACATTAACGGTCCCCTGATAAGCTCCAATGGCATAGTACCCATATTTTTTCCCGGAAGGAACTTCTATACGGCCTCCGCCAATAGATACTCTGCTCCCTGCTGCATTTGCTGTAATACCATTTCCATAAATACGGAAATCCACATTCCCGTCGATATTTACCTCACTATTGTCTACAGTAGTCAATATACCGGCACTATTAAATCTGGAGTACACATTGTCTCTGTTGACCCCTATCCCCCATGCACCGGTTGTGTCTGACCTGATAGAAAGATCTCCATGGATATTAATTTGGGATTTGGTATTGGCCTCATTGCTTTTTTCTCCCCAGCGATCAAGTTTCTGCACGGCAACTCCATATCCGCCATACCCACCGCCCATATAAATCTGCACGGGGCCTGTAATGTCAATGGTACTTCCCTGATCTTTCCCCGCATCGTTCCAGATGCCGTGGCTGATTGAATTTCCATATTCTGCATTAACCGAAGTAGAAATATTCAGTCCATCAGTCCGGATGGTCACATTCTTCCCATTTCCTGCAAAGATACCGACAGGGCTTCCTATATCATTGGACAAATGCATTTCAAGAACATGCCCGACTGTATCAATGACAATATCATTCCCCTCACGGGCAAATACTCCTGCATAAGCATTAGTTCTCAAATCACCAAATCCTATATCTCTATTGATATCCACATCTTCATTAAATTTATAGTTCTTATTATCAGCGGTCAGTTTTTTATAAGCAGTATCTTTCGCTGTCCCTGTAACTGCTGTTTTATATATTTTTTTAGACAAAGAGGTTTTGATTTCCGGATTATTATAGACCGCAATCCCTGACGGTGCCGTCCACCGTACTCCCGCCAGTTCTCCGGTTACTTTATCCCCTGAAATAACCGCTACTGAATTAAAAGTGTAATGATGTTCATTTGTGGAAAAGCTTCTTGCCTCCCATGTATGGGTAGGATTCTTATCACCATCAGTATATACTTTTAACTCACTTCCGATTTCTGCCCAAAGGCGTTTGGTATAGAAATCATAATCAATTCTTCCAAACCAGCCATTATCAGGAGATGTGTCAATTATTTTTTCCCAGGAGACTGGATTGCTGCTGTATAAATTCGACACCGTTGTCTTATATACCTGGAATTGGTTAACTTTCCCGGCGTTCAGCCCATATGCCAATATATAAGCCTGTCCGTCAGGTGTTATTTTACAGTTGTAAAAATCTGAAAAGTGATTATCGAGTTCTTGGATTACATTTTGAGGCACAACAGCTTGTCTACTATTTTCTGCCGGTTTCGTCAATCCTTCTCCTGCATGAGCGGATACCATAAAAATACCGGATTCCGGATTTCTTTCCCCCCCATAATGCTGCATACCGCCAATCCCATTCATGATATAGTGGTCATTATATTTATTAATGCGGACAGAATCCACATTTTTCCCTATCCTGGCGGCCCCTTTAAATTTAAGTTTCCCATTGCCAAGAATCTCATACTCTGCCAATACGCCATCTTTATACTCCATCCATCCCTTATCCTTAGGATTTATATTATAGGCGACAAAAAGATGATTATGATCTATATAAAGCCCTTCTCCGTGAACAGTTACATCGTCTCCGTAGGCATAAGGCGCGGTCCCGCTCTCCCAACCTTTACGCAAATCAGACAGAAACCGGTCTGCAGTAATTACCATCTCCGTTTCTTCTACAAGTTTATCACCATCAATACGGGCAGCTCCTACAGTTCCCAGATCATAGTCCGCCATAAACACATATTTCCCATTAGAAACACCGCTATGAGGATTTGCAGCCGATTTGATAACCCCTGATACAACAGGTTTATTCGGATCCCCTTCCATATCCAGGATCTGTATCGGCTTCAGATCTGTAGTACTGTATGTATACTGCCTGAGAAGGAGCATGCTTTCCCCATTAATAGTTGTACCGCCATACAGGCCGGGGTCTCTATTTAACCCTTTGACAACTCCTTTATGTGGATCTTTATCCACATGTGTAGTTACACGGGATCCGGTTATAGTTCCCATTTCGCTATTAATGTAATCGGATGGTATAGTAGCAACTAAAACAGCAGCATCAGCCGAATATGTTCCAAAAAACGAACCGCTTAAAGCAATGGTCAGTAAAGCTATCTTGTTACGACGATTTAAAAATTTCCAAGGTTTCATGACGTGCCTCCCATAAATTAGAATTCATAACGGACTGTTCCATAAAACGTTCTTCCCTGTATAACATAATCAGGATTAATATACCCGTCCTGATAATTATAAATATCGCTCCATATCTTCAGCTTCGGCCCCTTATTAAAAATATCATTACATCCAAACGCAATCTGCAGATGTTTCTGCGGCTTCCACTTAACTCCTGCATTTATTGTTACCAGAGAAGGAACCGGACGCCCCATCAGATAGGACTCACGCGACCCATTTGTGCTCTTTCCGTAATAAGTAAAATATTCTCCAGTATAGTGGACCTCATTAAACACAGCTATTTTTTCATTAGGCGACCATGTCAGTCGAACACTTCCTTCCCATTCCGGTTGGTAGGTCGCCCATACATCACTGTACCCATATCCAACAGTACTGTTTCTCCGCTGCAGATGCATTTTTGTATAAGTCAGCTCCGCATCTATACTAAATTTATTCCATTTCCAATTGCTTTGAAATTCAATCCCATGAGCCTTTCCTTTATTGTCATTGAAATAAGACCAATAGTCCAAGCCTACCCGATACAGCTGGAGCATCCGATCGGAGTCTCTCCAGAAATAAGTTAGTGTCGTACTGTTATCTGCCCCCAATATCTTTCCATGCCACAAAGCACTGAAGTCAAACTGTTTCCCGTATTCCGGCTTTGGGAAAACCGGTCCTTTTCCGTCAGATGGAGCAGGAAGTATGCCCGCACCATCCCCAGCAATTTCATACATATTCAGCAAACGGAAATATGTACCGCCGGTGGCTCTTAAAGTGAAACTATCACTAAACTCTTTTTTTAATGCCAGCTGCCACGTTAATTTCCCATCCGCCTGGCTGTCTTTTTCATGAATCCAGAAAAAATGTTTATCATGATCTTCACCAAACCGCTTGCTATTGCTGTGTCCTATAATTTTCGACCGGTTATAACGAAGGGCAGGGGTTAAAATCAGGGAACCTTTCTTGTCCAATGTAATACTATCTTGCAATTGTATATTAAAAATTTCCTGCTCATATTTATTACGCATTTGCCCTAGCAGGCTTCCAATCGTACCGGTCATGACCTTATCCATGAGAGACCCGTCCACATTCAGCCTCTCACGAGAATAGTTCGTCTGGAAATCAAGCATCTGTCGAGCACTCAGCTTATAGCTGCCATCTATCTGGATATTATATTTGTTCGACTTATACTGACTCCATTCCCGAAGCGGTATATTTTGCCAGCGGAAGTTGTCCGGCCAGAATAATTTATGCTCTGTACGATATTTCTTATCCTGATGAAGGTAATCAATACGCCAGCCCCATTCTATGTTTCCATTTTCATTCCTGTTTTGAACAAGAAGTTCCTTATTATCAAGAATCTGCTTTCGACTGGAAGCATAATAAATATCCCTTACATCAACAAGCAGATTCGTAGCAGCATCCAGATAAGAATCCCCCCAAAGGCTGTCCGGCAAATGACGGCTCAATCTGTTCCATGTTCCTTTAACCATCCAATTTTCATTCTGCCATTTGATAATCCCTTCCGTACTTTTCCGGTCGTTATACCGACGATGGCGGCTATTATCCTTTATCGCTCTATAACGATCTTTTTCTTTCCCAAGTGCCTCTGTCTTTTCAACTTTATTAGACTGCAGTTCTTTCATATAAATACTTCGATCTGGATCAGCATCATCCCGCCACACAGAAGTGTTATAAGCTGAATCCGCCTTTGCATATGCCTGTAGTATTTCTTTCTTCATGTCTTCTGTCAGGTAGCCGCCTGTCATAGAATCATCAATCCAATCAGCAGACAGCGCATCCCAATACTGTGAAGCAGGAATATCTGAAACATCTACCCCATTAAAATCAGCCACAGCCTGTTTGAACCCCTGCCAATACCCTAATTTTTCCATTTGTGTGGAAAACAAACCGGCATGATTATTAGCTGCCAAATCCTCCGCCTTTTTATAACTATGATCAGTTATCGCCTGTGCCATTCCCCCGTTCCGAACAAAATCCAGCCAGGCATTTTCATTATTCCGGTAGTATTCCCCTTGCGCTTCCGATAAATCGGTAAGACCGCTCTTCATAAATCCATCTATATTATCCTTATTAAAATCTGTGATTTTTGCCTGAATCCCTTTAAGTTGGATTTCAAGACTTGCAATCTGATTGCTGCTGATACTTTCTTCTCGAATAGCAGCATAGTTATTATAAGGAAAATCACCTTTACTGCTTTCATGATTCAATCCCACCAGCAGGCTTCCGCCTCCCAAAGGCGCAGTTACCTCCAGAGAGCCTGTTTTTCCGCCATATGAACTCTTTCCCAATTCAGCTGATATATTTGCTTTTTTTGGTTTTTTAGTTACTACATTGATTACACCACCAATAAATGTCCCACCGAAACGTGCGGGAATATATCCACGATATACCTCTATACGTTCTACATTTTTTACCGGAATAGTAGAAATATCGACAGCCGCGTCTCCCCCTAAGTTTGATAAGACTCCATCTACAAAAACACCAACCTGGGCAGCAGTTGATCCTCGAACAGTAACAGTAGTATACTGTCCTTTGCCATTTACCTCCCGTACATGTACCCCTGGAACATTTTTAAGCAGATCCGGTAAGCTTTTCTGTTCACCTTTATATTGTTCCGGACGGATAACTGTAACAGTACCGGGAGATAATTTTTGTTCCCAGTCAGGGCGCTTGGCCTCAACCGTAACCCCCTCCATCTTAAAAGACATCGGCGGGCTACTGATCTGTGTCTCGACTGCTCCTCCCACATATCCGGTTCCCACAATACCTAAAAACAATGCGCCTGTTACCGCCAGCTTTAATCTCTCCCTATAATTTCTCGCTGATCCTCTCATGAAAACACCCCTCAGACAATAACCAGTTATGGTAATCATAAAAAAACGAAACACAAAATAAACGCATATGAAACCTATGAATAAGGAAATACCAACCTCCACGTTGATATTTTTCTATGCATCTAAACTCATGTCTCGTAAGTTTGTATTTTAGAAATACCGAAAGCAGGTGGCACTCTGACTCAGTTCCTCGTCCTGCGGCTCCTTTGTGAAAGGCTTGCAGCCACAAAACTCCCTCTACAGTTGCGGGACAGTTCCGGATTCTCACCGGATTCCCCACGACTACTTTCCCTATATAATTTTGTATCATCCCTGCATACAGGATATAAAGGCTGTCTCTTATACACATCTGACGCTGCCGACGACTTAATAGGTGTAGATCTCGG
>ENA-OZRO01000398-OZRO01000398.1-human-gut-metagenome-genome-assembly--contig:-NODE-398-length-18418-cov-5.461798_pt1 | contig 18418 bp, 9 predicted proteins | sample MGYA00243267_ERZ653941 | MGnify/ENA primary metagenome ERZ653941 (study PRJEB26926, sample SAMN06164615) | human gut metagenome | biome: ENVO:00009003; feature: ENVO:2100002; material: ENVO:00002003... | reverse complement strand
GGCAGCGTCAGATGTGTATAAGAGACAGCCCTCGTGGGAACCTGTGTCGGGTCCGTGAGACCTGCCAGAACACTGCCGCTTGCGCAGGGCTCTGTTGTTGTGCTATACTGGGAGCTACAAAATTAGAGTAGGGGAGCGGATACGCATGGAGGCTGAGTTTTTCTTTTCTTCGGTCGAGCACAAGGATTTTTTCCTGGACCAGTTGGCCGAAGCCAAAAGGCGGAAGAAACGCCAAGACAGCTATTTTGAGTCGCTGGCGTACCTTTGCGGGCTCACGGCTGAGACCCGGGACCATTTCTCCAATATCTTCGATTGGAGCGACTGGTCCATCCGCCCGGAGGCAGCCGAGGCGGGCTGGCAGACCGGCACATCGCTCCGGGTCACCCGCCTCGCCTTCAACCTTTGGAACGGCTGCGGCTCAGATGGCGGGAGTGGCGCCACGGAGGAATATCTCCCGGACAACCTGTTTTGCTGCGAACTCATGGAGGCGTTCTTCGAGGCGCTCCGCATTCGTTTCCCAGAATATGCCAGGCTCCAACAAAACAAAATTCCCTATTTCGGGAAAACCCTTTGATTTTGGACGGTGCCGCACATAAAATAGCATCAGCAAAGTCTCCCATCGCATCGGCGCACACGCGCCCCGCCTTGTGAACGGATTTCCGATTCCCGGCTAATCAGGCCGCGAGCCATCCGTGAGATCGTGCGGGTGAGTTCCCAAACCTGGTTTCTGGGAGGTGAACCGCCCTCTTCTTTCAGGCTTGCGAATATGACCTTCTCACCCACCCGGATGTTTGTCCCGGGTGGGTGCTTTTTTTGTTGTCTAAAACAAAGAGTTCCTGCCTGTGCGCAAGATCGAAATCCGTCCATGAGCCACGCAAAAACAACACTGCACAAATCAGAATGAATAATGTATAAAATCCGGCCTATTTCCGCAAATTGTCATGAAATTCTCAAAAAAATATTCGATTTTATTAGAAAAATGCTTGACAAATCCGCATGTCCGGCATACACTATGTTCAGGAAAGCAAAAGACCTTGTCCCACTGGAAGTCCAGGCCTTCGGGCCGCTCAACCGGTACATCGTCTGGGCCGGGAAACCGGCTAAGGAGTCCGCTCCTGAACAGATTGGTGAAGGCAGGGTCCCCGCGCTGGCAGACCCCGCTCGGGGGCGGAGCAATCCGCTTCAAGGTTCGCCTGGTCTGCGGCCACCCGCCCAAAAGCGGGTCAGGTCACGGACGCCGGATGCGTAGGCCTATTCGTTTCCGGTGTGCCGCCGCAAGCCTCTTATCCTGCCGCAGTGGGCGGCGGGGAAAGAGGGTGCGACACGACAAGCCTGACCGGCTGGCCAAAGGGCCCTATGATTACCTCCTCGGAGGATGGCGCGGCAGGAGAGAGTTCATCTCGCTCGCATCATAATGGACAGGTAGTTTTTCGGAGCCGCTTGATCCAGCAATGACAGAATATTTGCTTTCTCACCAGCCTGGCGGTTCGCCAGGCTGGTTTTTTTTGTAATTGGCAAGACCCATCGTACTCTGGACAAAAAGAAACAGCCTCCGGAAACCCGGAAGCTGTTTGTAAAAACGCCAAGAAGGCAAATGTCGATATCGGCGCTTGGTTGCGCCAATAATATTTTCATGCTTTGCATATGATGCAAATGGCCCGTATTTTACAGGCCGCTATCCTCCCGATTGGGTGGATACTATCTTAGAAGATCGCTTCGAGCAAAGCCTTCAACAGTGCGGTAAGCACCGCCTTCAGCAAAGCAAAAAGCATCTTCTTAATCGAATTAGGCAGTTTTTCCCTCTTGTAGGTTTGTGACTCCCATACAGAGCGGGCAAAGGCTGCCACATCGAAGTTGACGGAAACGCCGTTCTTGGCCATCTCGCAAATGGTCGGGGACAGCGTTTTCGCCCTTTCTGCCACCAACTGGGAGAAGTCGGATATTTCCTTCAGGTTGCGCTCGGCCCTCCTCTGCTTAGCAGAGTTCCAGAGGTTTTTGAGCGCGTGCCCGATGGCCGCCAACTTCTCCAAGATGATCAACAGGTACTTCAGGAAGGTTGCCAGCACAACGGCCAGCACCAGACATATAGCAAGCAGTTCCAAAATATGATTAAACATATCGACTTTCCTCCTTTTGCGTAGAGGGAGGAAAGCGGCAACTACTGGCCATTCGCTCTGTATGAGGGATATCTCGTATCCCTGTCGTGTTCGTGTTTCCTGAGGTTCGTTTTTCTCCTTGCGTTTGTTCCGCCAAAAGATATCCCTCATCGGTCTTTCATCCCTAAATTGGAGAAACAACCGATCGTATGCAAGTTGCCGCAAGACAATTCTAATCCAGAAAGATAGATGACACGACATCTATGTTGCGGCTTCTCTCATGGAAGCCGTGTCGTCCAAAACAGCCAACTCCCCCTATTGCGCTCTCCGACCCGCTCATGGTATAATACAGGTACAAAAGGGGATGATCGATATGTCTACGCCCAAGCGCGACATCAAGGACAGTGTGTTTACCTTCCTGTTTAGCGAGCCCGAATATACAAAGCAGCTGTATCTGTCCCTGCACCCGGAGGACACCACAGTCCAGACGGATGACATCAAGCTGGTGACCCTGGAAAATATCCTGGCCATCGGCCAGTACAACGACCTGGGCTTCCAAGTTCGGGACAAGCTGATCCTTATGGTGGAGGCCCAGAGCACCTTCTCACCCAACATTCCTCTGCGTATGCTGATGTATCTGGCGAAAACTTACAGCGAGTATCTGGAGGAGCACAGCCTGTCCCTGTACCGCAGCACGAAGGTGACCATTCCAAGGCCGGAGCTCTATGTGGTCTACACAGGCGAGCACAAGACCCCCACGACCCTCAAACTCAGCGATATGTACGAGGGGGCCGCCGGAGTGGAGGTGGAGGTCCAGGTCCTCCAGGACGGCCAGCCCGGAGACATCCTCACCCAGTATGTAGATTTCTGCCAGATATCAAGTGAACAGGTCGCTCAGTATGGGCGCACAGAGGAGGCGCTCACAAACACCATCAAAATTTGCCGGGAGCGGGGCATACTGGTCCCGTTCCTGAGCAGCCGGAAGAAGGAGGTTTTGGATATTATGACAAGGTTGTTTGACCAGGAGAAGGTCTGGGAGATGGAGCTGGCGGCCAGCGCCAGGGAGGAACGGGAAAAGGGCCGAGTGGCGGAACGAGCAGAGATGCTGCGGCGCCTCCTGCAGAAATTCTCTATCCTGGAGGTTTCCCAAATCATGGGCATCCCGCAGAGTGAGATTGAGCGCCTTACCAAATTCTAAAACAGTCCAAAAGTCCAGCTGTCCGGAGGGAGCACCTTCTGGTCGGCTGGACTGCTTTCCTTTCATGGGGAATATGAGGCTGTCTCACGGACCCAACATAGGTTCCTGATAGGGAACCGGCTCGGGCGAGAGCCACTGGCAGCAACGAAAGACCCTACCAGCTTTTCTTCGTTAGAACAGAATCATGGGGCAGATCAGCGTTGCTGCAAACAGGGAGGTCTAACAATCTTTTCTAAAGAAGAAAACAGCCAGAAGATATTCTCTTTGCCCAACTCCCTCGCCCGCACAGGTTTCTTTCAGAAACCTGTGTATGGCGTGCGGACCTGCTCTCATCATCCGTCCCGAAATATAATTCTATGTATCTGCATATAATATAATGTGGAAACAAACAGTGGGTGTTTTCTAAAACAAGAATATACCGCACATTTCTGAAAAGGAGGAGATTTCAATATGAAAACCAAGAAGCAGATATCCCTGTTGCTGGCGGCCGTCATGCTCATCAGCATCTTTGCCGGCATCTTCGCAACACCCAGCAAACCCACTTTCTCCGATGTTCCCGCCGACCACTGGGCCTATGAGTTCGTGGAGAAGGCTGCCAAGGAGGGCTGGGTCGCCGGTGTTGGCAACGGCCGTTTCGGCGTAGACAACCAGGTGACCTATGCCGAATTTGCCACCATGCTCACCCGCGCCTACTTCAGCGACGAGCTGGAAGCCTACAGCGGCCCGACCGACAAGTGGTACACCAGCTTCTTCCATGTAGCTGACGACGCCGGACTGTTCGCCGGCACCGAGCTGGCGGGCATTCACAACGCAGACGATTCCCTCATCACAAAGGCCCTGAACCGCTACAACATGGCGGCGATGCTGGTCAATGTGCTGAAGAGCTATGACGCCGTTCCAAACTATGATGTCGCCGCCGTCCGCGCCGGTATCGGTGATTGGAACAACCTTGCCCCCGCCTATTGCAACGACGTTCAGGATGCCGTCGGCGCCGGGCTCATCTCTGGGGTGAACAGCCGCGGCGATTTCAGCGGAGATGGCTATATGTCCCGTAGCCAGGCTGCCGTGGTCATGGTCCGGTTGAACGAGGTGGTCAATAAGGCTGCCGACGAGCCTCTGGTCGACCCTGAGACTACGCCCACACCTCCTGCCGCTACTGGCTCATGGTCCCTGAAAAATGGCAAGGCCGCAACTCCGGAGAATGTGATCGAAATGCTCAAGGAGATCGAGAAACAGTATCCGACCGGAACTCCGTGGACTGATCCGACTACCAATCCCGATACTCCGCACAATCCAAATCCTGTGAGCCAGTATGTTGGCGATGTCATGGAGGGTGGATACCATATCGATTCGGAATATGCGTGTGGCGGATTCGCGGCTATGGTGTCTGATCTGATTTTCCCGGAAGAAGCAAAGATGCGGGAAGTTACGGACTTCTCGAAGGTGCGGCCGGGAGATATTGTGTTCGATGTCGGACGAGACGGGAAAACGGTCGGGCATGTCTGGATCGTGCTGGGAGAAAGTTGGTTCGGAGAGGAAACTGGGCTTTGGCAAGTATCCGGGCGTGCCGATGGGAATTGGGCCAAGAAGATTTCCTGGGCTTGGGATGGCGGAGATGCCATTTGGAAGAAAGATGAGGTCCCCGGCTTTGGACATAATGTCATTTACACTCGTTACCCCGATTGAAGTCTTCGTATATGCGAGACGCACCCTAAATTAGGGTGCGTCTTTACTTATTTTGGAAAAATCGTCATCTCCAGCCGAGAATCACCGGCTGGAGTTTTTTTTGCGCCAATAGCCACATCCACGCCTGCATATCATCGCAGCATAGGAAGAAGTCCGGCCTGGACGCTTTGCTACGCTCTGAACCCGGTGGTTCTTTGTTGCAAAATATGTTTCGGACAATCCGCATATAATAGTAGTGGACCGCGCAAAGCAGGGTCAAAAAGTTCCCAATTTTGCGTCCAAAGAAGGAGGTGGTGATAGATATGATTGCGGACATAGGACAGCATTTCTTCTGTAACCCAAATTCGACCGCGGAAACTGCAGAACCGCACACATAAAGGAGGGATTCCTAAGATGCAGAAAACTTTTACTTTCAAGCGGTGGGTATCCACCATCCTCGCCATAGTGATGCTCCTGGGATTGGTCCCGACCGCAACGCTGGCCTCGGCTGGCGGAGGGACCCATGGTGGTTCAACCGGTGATGCAGGCGCTGCTGGTACCAACCCCCAAGGCTGGAACTGGGACTATAATGCATTTTCCCGCTACACCCTGATCAAGCTCCCAAGCGGAGCAAACAACCCGAGCGAATACCAGGTCATCGGTACTGTTGACATTGTTGACAGTGCATATGAGAATCGGCTCACTGATGCTCCAGACAGCATGCTCTGGGTTGGCACCTCCTATGCGGATGGTGCCTACACTAAGACGGCTGGTATGAACACAGTGAACCAAGGCGGGGCCCGGACATTCAATTCTCTGGACTATACCCAGCATGATGCATCGTCGCTTTCTTCCAGCGGGGCCCTATACACTTCGCCTGGGCTGTATTACGGTGTTGGGCAAAGTGAGTTTGCCTCCCTTGGTGCCAAGCTGTTTGAGGCATACAAGGAGGCCTTCCCTGATTCGCAAGCTCTTAAAGAGCGGCCTGAGCTGTTTGACCCTTCCAAGTTGAACGGTAATATTATTGGCTCGTTCTATAAAGAGGCGCAGGCTGGCCGCGGCAGCATGGCCCATATCAACCAGTTTGGTACAAAAACGGACCAAGCGTCCACTACAAACCGTGGCATCTATGAGGAGAACACAAACTGGAACGCGTTGCTGCTGATGTTGTCCACTGGAATGCCACCAAAGAGTATTGCAGGCGCAGAGAAGTCCTGGATTGTCAACTGGCTGAAAACCAACAAGGTTGACTATCTGGACTTTGAACGGGAAGAAAATTGCGACTACCGGGTCATCGTTGAGGCAGGCACCTTTGCTATGGGGAGATCCGGTACCGGGAACAAGAATCTGATGGTTACCCTGCGCGACATTGCCCTTTTGGGAATTGGCTCATCTGCCATCTTGAGTTCGATTTATGGCTCCTGGGCGAGCATGATCGGCGACAGCATTCGCGCGACCTGTAATGAATTCGAGGTCTATGATGCCGGGATCCTTGGAGACCAGCTTGCGGCCGGAGATAAAATTGGCGAAGCACTGGACAAGGCAATCACGGGGGCATCGCAGCATACGACCTTTCAACCAGTCCCCAACGCGGTTGGCAAAGCCAGTGATTCAACGAGCATGCAAAAAGCTGCCTTTGCCATGCTGAAGAACTACCCCAGCTATAACCTTGGCAACCTGAAGAAGGATGGTGCATACGGCATGGCCGTCATTTCGCCCTACTTTTTCGCCGGATTTGCCACGGGAGTTCCGCTAACTATTGAGAAAAAAGTGGTCGGCACAGACGATGGCCGAGACTGGCCGTTCAGAATAGAGTTCCAGTGCTCGGCGGAGGAGTTGGCTGGAGCTGGCGAGAAGGGAGCTCGATATCGCAAAAATAATGGGGAATTTTCTCCGCTGACATCTCCTATCCTAGAATTCACCCTCAAAAACGGTGAAAAGATGGAGTTTAACAACCTACCCGAAGGTATCTCCTACACCGTCACTGAGACAGCTGCCAACTCTAACGGCTACACCACCACTGTTAAGACGGGGACCACCAGCACTCCCGGCGGTTCCCACACGGGCACCACCGCCGATGGACTGATCACTTTTGAGAATTCCAAGGGCAGCACCCCTCTCACGGTCCGCAAGACGGTGAGTGGCAAGGGCGACAAGTCCAAGGCGTTCAGTTTCAGTGCGCTGTTCGATTTCAGCGGTGTGTCTGCCCCTGCCACGGTGAAGTTCAGCAAGAGCGGTTCCGTCCAGAACCTGACCGTCTCCGGAACCAGGATAAACCACACCTTCACCCTGAAAAACGGCGAGAGCGGCGTGTTCGAGGGCCTGCCCATCGGTACCAAATACACGGTGAGCGAGACGGACCCGGACGAGCACACGGTCACCATCAGCGGCGGCACTGCTGCCGGATATTCTACATCTGGCACAACAGTCGGCAATGATGTGCTGACCTTCAACAATTCGAAGAGCGACGAGACTCCTCCTCCGCCTTCGCCCGGAATCGTGAGGAAGGTAGACCAGGACGGCAACGGCATCGGCCCTGCTACTTTCCATTTCAAGAGTCTCACGAACAGCGTGGACCGTGATATTGCCTGTGACGCTGCTGGTACGCTGACCCTCCAGTGGTCAGACCCCCTTGGCGAAAACTACATTGCGCCCGGCGAGTACACGGTCACCGAAAAGATCCCACCTGTCGGATTCGTAAAGACGGATGAGGTTCAAAATCTCCGTCTCTGGCTGGAGGATAAGAACGGAGACGGAGTGGAAGAGCCCTACTCAAGCGGGCCTATCGTATTTGCCAACCAGCCCAAACACACAATTATCATTCAGAAGGTCGACAAGACCGGCGCCGGTCTCCCTGGCGCTGTGTTCGAGGTTCGTTTCAACGGAGCTAAGATCGATACGATCACAACCGAGGGTGACGGCACCTTCACCTACGCAGGAACGGATGGAGAAGGGCTGTCGGCCGGCACCTACGAGTTTATTGAAATCACGCCACCCGCCGGCTTCGTGTTACCATACCAGCGCAGTCAGAGTGTCACCATTGACCCTGAACATGACGAGGTCCGCGAGCACACCCTGACCTTCACCAACTATGAATACCCTGAGATCGTTATTCAGAAGGTCTCTGCCGGCACGGAGCAGCCCCTGGCGGGCGCCGTGTTCGAGGTCAAGATCGATGAGACACCCATCGGTACCTTCGGTCCTACCGGTCCTGATGGAACCATCATCATTGACCATGACACCTACGGCAAGTACCTCAACGAGAACCAGGAGTCCTGGACCGTCTCCGTGCGTGAGATCCAAGCCCCGGACGGCTATCTCATCGACGACACTGACTGGAAGTCTGTTGAGTTCCACCGCGGCCAGGAAATGCTCCCCTTCGTCTTTACCGACACCGGGTACCCTGAGATCGTCATCCGCAAGTCGGACCGCGAGACGGAGGAGCGGCTGGAAGGCGCTACCTTCGATATCAAGATCGACGCCGGCGCCAGCTTCAGCCTGACCAAGCAGACGGACGAGAACGGCGAGATCCACATCACCTATGACGACTACGAGCGCTTCATCGGGGATATCGTCTGGGACCGCGGCTGGACGGTCGCCGTCACCGAGACGGTGATGCCTGACAAGTACAACCGGGACCCGCAGCCAGAGTCGGACGGCGGAGCCGGGTTCACAGTGACCAAGCAGCTCCTGCCCGGACAGACCCTGCTGGAATTCGACTTCACCGACACCCACTACCGCGACCTGCTGGTCGTCAAGTCGGACGCCTCCAACTCCTGGCGGCTGGCTGACGCCAAGTTCAAGCTGGAGTCCATCAACCTGGACGATCCGGCCGCCGGCGGCACGGTCAGCCGTGAGGGCGCCACCGACGCCAACGGCGAGCTGCTGTTCGAGGACCTGCCCAACGGCACCTACAAGCTGACAGAGCTCACCCCGCCCACCGGATACGATATGCCGGACCCCCATGAGTGGACGGTCACCGTCACCTCTATGAGCGACCGGGTCATCCAGATCGCAGTGGAGAACGAGCCCCGCGAGGGCCTCACCATCACCAAGCACGACGCCATCACCGGCAAGCCGCTGGCTGGAGTGGAATTCTCCATCCGGTACCTGGGCGATGGCAACGATTCCACCAATACCAGCAACGAGCCCCGCACCTATACCACTGATTCCAACGGTATCATCCATCTGCCTGACGCAGTCCCCGGCTGGTACCAGATCATCGAGACGCGGGTCCCGGACGGCTATATCATTGACAGCGAACCCCGGCTGGTCCAGCTGGTGAACGCCCATGATACAGTCGTTGTGAACTACCACAACTATCAGGACACCCAGCTGATCATCCTCAAAAAGGATAACCAGACTGGCCTGCCCCTGGCGGGCGCCCGCTTCATGGTGACCACCGCCGGCGGCAACTTCATCGCCGACCTGGTCACCGGGTCCACCGGCTACGCCACCCTCAACGGCCTGGAGCCTGGCTCCTATGTGGTCAAGGAGGTGGAGGCCCCGGACGGGCACATCATCGACTCTACGCCCCAGGCCTTTGAGCTCCGCGTCGGACAGACAGAACCTGTGTTCCTGGTCTTCGGCAACGACGGCAAGACGACTCTGTACATCCGCAAGGAGGACGCGCAGACCCGCCTGCCTGTGGCCGGAGCCGTGTTCAAGCTGAGCCGTGTGAACGGCGAGGTCATCAAAGACCGCCTGGAGACGGGCATGGACGGCCTGGCCAGTATCGGCGACCTGCTCCCCGGCGACTATGTGGTCGAGGAGATCGAGGCCCCGAAGGGCTACCTGCTCAGCGAAAACCCCAAGCAGAATGTCTCCCTGAAGGCCGGCGAGGTTGCGACAGTCCTGTTCCGGAACAATAAGCCGGGCGGCGTCGCCATCCTAAAGCAGGACGCCATGTCCGGCCTGCCCCTGGAGGGCGCCAAGTTTACGGTCACGCGCCTGGACGGTTCTCCCGTCGGCAAGGAGCCCTACTATGTGACCGGCAAGGATGGCTACATCCGGGTGCCGGGTCTGGAGGCCGGCTACTACTATGTCCAGGAGATCGAAGCCCCGGAGGGCTACCTGCTGGATAACACCCGGCATCAGGTGCGGGTGGAGAACTTCGAGGTCACGCTGCTGCAGCTGAAGAACTACGAGAAGACCACCCTGGTGGTGGAGAAGGTGGACGCCCAGAGCAAGGTGCCGCTGGCCGGCGCTGAGTTTGGCCTGTTTGCCATGGACGGCAAGCAGATCGGCGACACCTTCATCACCGGCGCCAACGGCAAGGCCAACCTCACCGGCATCGAGCCCGGCTGGTACATCCTGAAGGAGCTCAAGGCCCCCATCGGCTATGTGCTCAACGAGGAGGAGTTCCGGGTCGAGATCAAGGAGGGCCAGCCTACCACCATCACAGTCCCCAACACCCCTGAGAGCGGCATCACGGTCCGCAAGGTGGACGCGTCCACCAAGAACCCGCTGGCCGGCGCACAATTTGAGCTGCGGGACCAGAATGATAAGCTGCTCGGCAGCTATCAGACTGACCCCACCGGTTCGTTCGTCACCGTGAATGTTGGCCCCGGCACCTACTATCTCATCGAGACCAAGGCGCCGGCCGGCTACACGATCGCCAACGAGCGCACTGAGGTCAAGGTGGCGGAGGGCGAGAAGCCTGTCGTCATCATCGAAAACCACAAGGACAGCTCCATCCAGATCTTGAAGACTGACTCGGTCAGCGGCAAGTACCTGGAGGGCGCTGAGTTCGAGGTCAGGGAGCTGAACACCAACCGGGTGGTCGGCGCCTACACCACGGACCAGGCAGGTATCGCCTTTACGGAGCCTCTGCCCGCTGGCAACTACATTGTCACCGAGATCAAGGCTCCCTGCGGCTATATCCTGGACGAGACCCACCACCATGTGGAGGTCAAGCCTGATACGCCCAGCATCCTGCGCGTCACCAACACCGCCCTTACTGGCATCATGATCACCAAGGTGTCTACAGTCGACGACGAGCCCCTGATGGGCGCCAAGTTCGAGATCCGGACCGCCGAGGGCCGTGTGCTGGGCGAAGTCACCACCGACACCACCGGTACCGCCACCTATCCGATCGCAACCCCTGGCGTGTACTATGTCAAGGAAGTGGAGCAGCCGGACGGCTATCTGCTGGACGAGACGGTCCACCGCGTCGAAGTGGTGGAGGGCCAGCTGGCCACCCTGGTGGTGGAGAACGCGCCTCTGGCTTCTCTGGTCATCTTCAAGGGTGACGCGGACACTGGCCGCGGCGTTGCCGGGGCTGTGTTTGAAGTCTACCACGCAGACGGAGCATTCATCGGACGCTACACCACCGACGCCCAGGGCGAGGCCCTGATCCGTCCCATCGAGCCTGGACACTATATCGTGCGCGAAGTCGCGGCTCCGGATGGCTATGAGCTGCCCAATGTGACGGAAAAGACGATCACGGTCAAGGCAGGGCAAATCAACCGGGTCACCTTCGAGGACCTGGCTTACGGCTCCCTGATCGTCCGATTGGAGGATGCCGCCGACGGTTCGCCGCTGGCTAACGGCCGGTTCCAGCTGATCGCGGCCTCCACCGGGACCATGATCAAGGAGGGCGTGACCGCCAATGACGGTTCCATCCACTGGGGGAATCTGCCCACTGGCGATTACCTCATCAAGCAGACCTACGCTCCGGACGGCTACACCATGACCACAACTGAGAAACGCGAAACGGTCGTTTCCAACGAGACCCGCACTGTCGTCTTCCAGAATGTGACCTCCGGTATCGTCATCGAAAAGCTGGACCGGGTCACCTCCGCGCCGCTGCCCAACGCCCGGTTCCAGGTCACCCGGGACTCGGACAACATCGTGATCGGCGAATATGTCACCGATGAGGACGGCCTTGCCCTGGTGGGCGGCCTGACTCCCGGCATGTACACAGTGGAGGAGCTGGCAGCCCCCACGGGCTACGAGATGGACGCTCCCTCCCAGCTGGTTCATGTGAAAGCCAGCGAATTTGCCCACGCGACCTTTACCGATACCCCCTATGCCGGCATTACCATCAATGCCGTTGACCAATCCAATAAACCTCTGGCTGGTGCGACGATTGAGATCTACCGTCAGAACGGTGAGCTGATCAACACCTGGACCACCGATAACACCGGCATCGTCCAGACCGACAAGCTGACCTCCGGCTACTATGTCATCAAGGTCATCAAGAGCCCGGACGGCTACACTCCCAATGTGACCGAGACCACTGTGCAGATCCAGAATGGCGTGGCGGTCAATGTCCGGCTGGTATTCAACGCCGGCGGCACCCTGAACATCTACGGCGTGGACGCCGCTGAGAAGGGCCTTGCCGGTATGCGGGTGGAAGTGACCACCATTGAGGGGACCAAAGTCGGGACCTACACCACCGATGCCGCGGGCATCATCCGTGTGCCCGGCCTGGACGCCGGCTGGTATGTGGTGACGGTCACCAGGGCCCCGGACGGCTATACGCTCTCCGAGGTCAACCAGAGCCAGAATGTGGAGATCACCAGCGACGGCACCGCCCAGGTCCGGTTCCAGTTTGGCAAGACCTACGGCGTCCAGATCCGGACCTCTGTGAGCCAGACGGGCGCCATGGTGCCCGGCGTGGAGTACAAGGTCACCAAGCTGGATGGCTCCGTCGTTGGCGCCTACACTTCCGACAAGGCTGGCCTGGCCTATGTGGACCTTGCGCCCGGCTGGTATGTCATCGAGCAGACCCGCCTGCCCAAGGGCTATGAGAACTACGCCCTGTGCGCCAAGCGCAATGTGGAGGTCAAGGCCGATCAGCCCACCATCGTGGACTTTGTCCTGACCCAGCTCTCCGGCATGCGCGTGAAGGTGGTCGACGGGACCTCCGGTTCTCCTATCTACGGGGTCAAGCTGGTCCTCAAGGACGGCTCCGGCAAGATCGTCGACGAGTACACCACCAACAACGAGGGCTGCATTACCCTGCGTGGCGCCCTGGTGGATGGGACCTACACGCTGACCATGATCTCGGTCCCCAACGGCTATACGGTGGACACAGTCCCCAAGACTATTGAGGTGCTCAACGGGCAGACTGCCGAGGTCGTGTGGAAGCTCTACAACCAGGCGGGCCAGATTCAGGTGCATCTGACCTCCACGGCTTATAACGCGACTTTGGACCTGGCTGCCGGCAGCAACCTGCCCGGCGCCGTGTTCGAGATCTACGACCCATTCTCCTATGTGGTGCTGGCTACCATCGAGACTGACTCCTACGGCGTCGCCGCCTCGCCCGGCCTGCCCATCGGACGCTACATCATCCGCGAGAAGACGCCCGCTCCTTACTTCGGCCTGTCCGGCAAGGAGACTGAGGTGTACATCAAAATCAACAATGATGTGGTACGGGTCGAGTATCAGGCCGCGCCCATGAACCTGAAGGTGACCCACACGGTGGCCGGCAACGCCAACGCCAGCGCAGGGTCCTTCTCCAAGTACCTGTTCAAGGCGGCCAACAATGACTCCGGCGACCGCCTGGACAACTTCTTCCTCAACATCACGATCCCCACGGACGCCGTCCGCGGCGGGACCCTGTTCACCGGCAAGTGGTCCTCTGATGTTGCCTACAACATCAGCTACAAGACCAACATGAACGACTACCGGCCCATGGCCACCGGCCTCAGCTCGGCCAGCTCCTACCAGTACGACCTGTCCTCCCTGGCCCTGGATGTCCAGAGCGGAGAATATGTTACCGATGTGCGGTTTGAGTTTGGCACCGTGCCCGCCGGTTTCAAGGTGACCAGCGCCCCTGTCTTCTACGGCTATGTGATGCCGGCTGTGCCCAATGGGTACATCATCATGATGCGCTCCGAGTGCGGCGGCCAGTACAACGGCTATTGGAAGACTGAGTCGGCCCTCTGCACCACCAATGTGGTGAACAACAACGGCGGCGGAAAGCTGCCCAGCACTCTGCCCAAGACCGGGTATTAAGTTTCCCGGTTTACTGCAACAACCGGAACCTGCGGCTGGGGCCCCGCGAAGGGGCCCCGGCATGAGGCCGGACATGAAAAGGAGATATGTTTTCTATGAAAATCGTTGAGTGTAGAGTCATCCGCCCCAAGGACCGTCGTTCTGTGGTCCTGGCGACCGCCGAGCTGCTGTTCGACAACGGCATCCGGGTGGTCAATATGCATCTGCTGAAGCCCCGTGAAGGGGATGAGGGCAGCCAGCTGCGGATGCCGGTCGTGCATACCAAGAGTGGGATGAACATGAACCCCTTCAACCCCTGTAACCCGGAGTTCCGGGCTGTCATGCACAAGGCCGTGGAGGAGACGCTGGCCGAGGCCGTGGAAGCCCAGGTCAACGACTACACCAAGGTCTTTGAGACGGTGGAGGAGTTCCGCATCCCGGCGTTCAGCCGGCTGAAGCTGCACAAGTTCCCCGACAACCACATCCCGGTGAAGGCCATGGTCTCTGTGACCGTTGATGGCGAGCTCCGGCTCAACCGGATCGCCGTCATCAAGGCCACCGATCCTCCCGCCTATGTCGTCCAGCTGCCGACTTATGCGCTGCAGGGCGGCAAGCGGCCGGCCAGGTACTTCCGGTTCCGGGCGGCGCCTTATGAGGCTCTGTACAAGCTGGTGACCGACGCCTATTTCAAGGTGGCGGAGGTTCCTGCGGATGAGCCTGTGCAGGACGCCGAGGAACCCGCTTAATTGAAGAACATTAGCCCCCAGGCTGGCTGTGATGGTCAGTCTGGGGGTTGCTTTTTCTTTATGAGAGAGGCTGCTGTTTCCAATGGCAGATTGGCGATGGCAGGGGAGAAGGCTGTTCCGCCGGCGGGGAGGTTTTTCCATGCTGTTTGGGCACCCGCCGCAACTGGTTTCCTCGCGGAAACCTGCGCGGGGTCTTTTTATACTACAGCCCACATAGGTTTTCTTCGAAAACCTACAGCTGTCTCTGCCGTTGCGGGAAACCACATGGCTTTCAAAGAAAGCCGCCGGCAGGTCTCACGGACCCAAAATAGGCTCCGGAAGGGGGCCGGCCCGCGGCAAAAAGCCTCTGGCAAGAAAGGGATCCATGCGCCACTTTTCTTCGTTAATAAAGACCTGCCTCCGGCCCCAGCAACAAAAAGAAACAGCCTCCGAAGACCGGAAACAATTCCAGAGTGGATGAACAGCCCTATTTCGTTCTCTTGTCTCAAAATAGGGGCATCGCCAGTCTGGTAATTGGATTCAGGGAAATATACCCACACTTTATACAAGTTTTTCGAATTCTGGATGATCTTTCAGACAGGCTTCGATTCCCTGGTTGATGTTCGTGGCCATTTCCAGCATCGATTCACATGTTTTGCTCAACTGAAAAATCTCATCACGATGATCATACAACGGATACTCATGAGATGGGAGATTACGGGAAATAAATGCATTTGCCAATCGTTGAATCTCATCCTCGGAAAGCACGGTCTCTTTATTCTGCCTCAAGCGGTTACAAAGGGTACCAATTCGAGTGGGTGACTGGGGCACACCGAATTCCACTCTTACAGACACCTTGTCGTTGGCCAGAACAACGATACCTTCCACAAATATCCAGTTTGATCTGGTGCGGCCCAGGTATTGGTTGACGAACTTTTCTATGTAAGATGTATGGCGGGCATTCTGTCGAAAAGGATTGTCCATTGGCTCTCTCTTGGGGGAGCCTTTATTTTCCGTCCAATAATCATATTCTTTGTACCAACTCCCATCTCTGGCAACAATGATCTCATAATCGCTTTTATAGGATCCAAAATTCTTTACTTCTAGGGCATAAATGCCGTTAGGGGCCAAAACTAGGGCATCGATCTCTACAGTGGTATATGATCCATCTGGGCCCATAAATTCCAGAAGTAGATTGTATAAAGGAATAATCCATCCACCCAAATCGTCCAGCGCTGTGCGAACTTCTTTTTCGCCATCAACTCCTGCACGAATGCCTTTATAATCATTGGCGTAGTACTTGAGCTGTGTTTGTGCAATTTCTTGAATTTCTCTGCTGCGTGCCTGGAAAAAGTCCTTCAATTTCTGGAATCGTTGGGGTGGCCATTTTAGTTCTACGGCATGGATGGCCGTTGCACATGGACCGTCCGGCTGATAGGCTTTTCCGGTTTCGCTTATCCTCATAAGGAGCCATTCTGCTGAATGAAGCTCATCTTCCGTCTTGTTTGTATATCCCATAAGTTCTGCTATATGTTCCAATATTATGCGAGGACGGTCTTCGTTTGCAACCATCTGAGCAGGAGTATTGTAGCGTATTAGTTCCGTATAGTCCTTTTGGTAGGCAAAACTAAAAGACTGATCCATTGCAAGTATTTTTATATTATAGGGCGTATAGCCACGCTGTATTATTTGAACGATAGACGCAGGAATCCCATATTGCCGTTGAAGCATGTCTAAAAATTCCTGTCTCAATGCCTTATCAAACTCCCTGTTATTGTCCTCGATTTTTTTGAAAGCATTTGTGAGTTCATTACTAATACCTATAGGGATGGTGTACAACATCATATAGCAACAGGTCGGAGTCCCAATATAAACTGCGGCGGCCAGAACAATATAGACTAAAACCAAGGGCCATCCCCAAATTCCATGGTCAAAAGCAAGCCCATGATATACTCCTTCATAATGGCGTATTATGCCATATGCAATATCGAAAATACAGATAAGTATGTCGATTACATATATACTGTGTAGAGCTGCCTTGGCACATTTAGTGCGAGTCTCTTCCCGAAATTCACGATCAAGGATCTTTTGCGTTTCAAGCAAATCGGCAAGACCAAACAAAAAAGCGAGAAATGAATAAAACAGACTTACAACCAGTACATTTCCTATATTACTTATTACAAGTCCATAACCGAAGCCTTTAACAGCCGCCTTGCTCCAACTAATCCCGTAAACAATTCCTGAAAAAAGCAGCCAGATGGATTCAAGTCGTTTCATGGGTTCTTGGCATTTTAGGCTGATGCGGCGTATAATAAAGAATATAGCTGGAAATACAAGATAGTTTAGGTGATCAATAACATAATAGATGGCTTCCATAATATCTATTCCCCTTTTCCGCGATCTAATATTGCTCCCTCCGGCAGGCATTTCGAATAAAAATATTATAATAGGGAAGGGCAGGTTGTGCAAGGGGTGGGGTTGATCTATGTCGCCGCGCCACATGACCTTCGGAGAAGGTCACAGACCCCCTTCTTTAGATGTGGGGTGAGCGGCGGACAATCCATTTAGGTTGAACCATGCCACCCTACATATTGTAGGTCTACATTAGCCCTGAGAGCGAACGACCTCCCTGCGTGAGGTCACAAACACGGATGCCGCCTTATATCCCCGCAGCTAAAGCAGGGGGTCTTACGGCGGCATAGATAAATTCAAGAACCCTGATGTCCTCCATATCATCGGCGATAATGAAACTGAGTGGATGGACGATGTGGTATTCAAGAAGCCCTCCGTGACCATTCGCGGGGTCGGTGGCCTTTCTCATTTTGCCATTCAGGAGCGGCCAGAGGAGAAGCCTCCTGTGGTGACGCCCCCTGTAAGCACCACGCCTGTGTTCGCCGATGTGCCGGTTGGTCACTGGGCAGAGGCCGCCATCCGTCAGGTTGCAGCCCAGGGTCTGATGGCCGGTGTTGGAAACAATGTGTTCAACCCGGACGGGGTCATCACTCGGGCTCAGTTGGTCACTGTCCTGTATCGGGCCGCTGGATCTCCTGCCAATGGCTCTGGCAGCTTCAAAGATGTACCCGAGAATGCTTACTTCCATGATGCGGTTCTGTGGGCCAATGCCAACGGTATCGCTTCTGGCTATGGCGGAGGCGTGCTCGGTCCGAGCGACCCGCTGAGCCGCGAACAGATGGTGACCATGCTGTATCGGTATGCCATCTGGAGCAGCAAGGCCCCTCAGCTGGACCTGTCCAGCATTGACATCTCTCAGTTTACTGATTGGGCGCTCGTGAGCTCCTATGCACAGAACGCTGTGAGATGGGCTATTGGGATGGGCATCATCAACGGGAGCAGCAATACCACTCTTTCCCTGAAAGCTACTTCCACACGCGCACAGATGGCTGTCGTAATGAATCGTTTTGCTATCTGATCCAATACCAAAACAGGGCCGCCTTCTCAAAGTTGAGAGGGCGGCCCTGTTCATCCGGAGTGAGCCTGTCAGACCAGCCTGGATATGTACAAAGAAGAGCGGGGCCAGGAGAATACCTCCCGGTCCCGCTTTGGTGCGCTATTGGATTTTCTGCACGCCAGAGATGGAGGCTCGATCAATGACGAGACCCCCATCGCTGAGCCGGCTGCCGAAGCCATCGGACATCGCGCCTCCATGGTCAGAGAGGATCACCTCATAGTCAGTGAGCTCCTCCAGGCGGCCGAAGATGATATTCTGGCCTCCCCAGAGCATCCACATGGCTTTCTTCTTAGAAAGCCACAGCTTTTCATCGAGGCGGGCG
>ENA-OZRO01000385-OZRO01000385.1-human-gut-metagenome-genome-assembly--contig:-NODE-385-length-18926-cov-10.314451_pt1 | contig 18926 bp, 13 predicted proteins | sample MGYA00243267_ERZ653941 | MGnify/ENA primary metagenome ERZ653941 (study PRJEB26926, sample SAMN06164615) | human gut metagenome | biome: ENVO:00009003; feature: ENVO:2100002; material: ENVO:00002003... | reverse complement strand
GCCAAGATGGCCGGATACGGCGTGATGCCGTATCCGGCCATCTTGGCCGGGTCGAGCCACAGACGCATCGAATAACGCTTCTCGCCCCATATCTGCACGCCGCTCACGTCGCTGATCGTCTGCAGCTGCTCCTTGACCGTCAGGTCGGCGATCTCGCTCAGCTCCAGCAGCGAACGCTTGTCGCTCTGAATGGTCACCATCAGGATCGGCGTGGCGTCGGCGTCGGCCTTGGTCACCGTCGGCGGGTCGCAGTCGCGGGGCAGGTAGCGCTGCGCGCGCGACACCTTGTCGCGCACGTCGTTGGCGGCCGTTTCAAGGTCTACCGAAAGTTCGAATTCGACCGTGATGCGGCTCTGGCCCTGACTGCTGACGCTCGACATCGACCGGATGCCGGGAATGCCGTTGATATTCTGTTCGAGGGGTTCGGTGATCTGGTTCTCGATCACATCGGCGTTGGCGCCCGGATAGGAGCACGTCACCGAGATGATCGGATTGTCCACGCTCGGAAACTCCCGCACGCCCAGATAGCTGTATCCGATAAAGCCGAATAGCAGGATGATGATCGTCAGTACCGTGGACAATACGGGACGCCGGATGCTGAGTTCGGAAATATTCATACGGCGGCGGGATTATTCGACGACGTCGAGTTTGACGGGCAGATCGGTCCGCAGCTGCAGCGTGCCGGAGGTAATCAGCGTGTCGCCCACGTTCAGCCCCTCGATAATCTGAATGCTGGACTCGGTCCGCAGGCCGGTCTTCACCTCGACGGCCTGCGCCTTTCCGCCTTTGTAGAGATATACCTTGTCCACGCCCATCTCCGGCACGATGGCTTCGGTCGGCACGGCTATGGCGTCGGGAATGTCGTGCAGGCGGATTTTCACGGTCACGAAACGTCCCGGCAGCAGCGTTCCCCGCGTATTGGGATAGAGCGCCCGCACGGCCAGCGTGCGCGTGGCGATATCCACCTTCGATTCCTGCGCGTAGACCTCCGCCCGGAAGGTCTCGTTCCGGCCTTCGACCGTAAACGAAAGCGGCGTTCCCGGCCTGATCTGGCTGGCATAACGCTCCGGCACGAAGAGGTCGATCTTGAGCGGCGAAATCTTCGTCAGCTTGGCCACCACCACGCTGGGCGAGGCGTAGGCGCCCTCGCTGACGTTTCGCAGACCGATAATTCCGTCGAACGGCGCGCGCAGCTCCGTCAGCGCGATATTGGCCTTGACGATGTCGATATCGGCGTTGAGCATCGCCAGCTCCGTGCTGGCCTGCTCGTAGGCCTCCTGACTGACGGCGTCCTTTTCGAGCAGCGCGCTCTGGCGGTAAACCCGGTCCTCGGCCAGCTTGAGCTGCGCTTCGTAGCGCGAAAGCTGCGCCAGCAGCGGTTTGTCATTGACCTTGGCCAGCAGTTCGCCCTTGCGGACGATCGACCCTTCCTTGAAATTGATCTCGACGATCTTGCCCGAAGTCTCGAACGAGAGGTCCACCTCTTCGTCCGGCAGCAGGTTGCCGACCATCGTAATGCCGTCGGCGAGGGACTGCGGACGCACGACGAGTCCGTTCACGTTCAGAACGCTCTTCTTCCGGGGCGTGCTCACCGCGGCCGGATCGGCGTCCGAAGCGGAGGAGCCGGGGCCGAAGTGTCTGTAAACGCCCAACACGGCACAAAATACGACGAGGATAACGGTCGTAACGATCCATTTCTTTCTTTTATTCATTGCAGCGAGTAAGGTTTGATTTCGGAGTCAGGGCAAAGATACGAAAAAAGCGCATGCAACTGCTATTCCCGACCGGCCCGATTGCGCTCCCTGCGGATAAAATCCGCAGCTTCCGGCCATCCGGCAGACATCGCAGAGGGCCAAACGGCAAAAATCGGGGGTGAAACGCCGCCGGCATTCCGCAAAACCGGGCATGCGCGCAGCCGGAAGCCGTACCATTCCGGTGCGAAAAATCACGACGCTCCGGACGCCCGAAATAGGAAATACGCACCGCACCGCCGCCCTGCGGCAGCCGAAAGGCACAGAATTTGAACGACGAACCGCAAACAGAACACTGTGCCGCAAAGTTTTGCAAGAATCGAATCATTTCATTAGAAACCAAGACTTTCCGGACACGGACGTCGGTCCCGGAAAACATCCGATATTAAAAATTTAACGTATCACAATCCCGTTTCCTGAAAAATTTATGTACTTTAGCCCCTGTTTGCAATTTACACACCCGGATAACACTCGGATTTTCGACCACACGACGAAAGAATGGACAGGCAATCGGACGAATTGATCTTGCAGAGTCTTCGGCAGGGCAGTTACGATGCATTCGATGCGTTGTACATGCGTTACGCCCCGCATGTGGAGGCGTTTGCCTTCTGCATGCTGAAAAACCGGAGCGAAGCCGAGGATCTGGCGCACGATATCTTTCTGAAACTCTGGGAAACACGCGAGTCGATCGGGCACATCAAATCGTTCCGCAGCTATCTGTTCCGGATGACCAAAAACGCCGTTTTCGACATCTTCGAACACAAGAACGTGCAAACCCGTTACGAACAGCGGCTCCTGCACGTCGAGGACCTTCTGACGGACGACATTTCGACGAAGGTCGCCACCGAGGACCTGCTGATGATTATCGACATGGCCGTGGAGCAGATGCCTGAGCAGCGTCAGCGGGTCTTCCGCCTGAGCCGCTACGAAGGGCTTTCCCATCAGCAAATCGCACAAAAACTGGGCGTAACCCCCAAAACCGTCGAATATCACATCCGCACGGCGCTCGCCGAACTGAAAAAAATCATCGGCGTCATCGCCTTCTTCTTCTGATTCTTCCGCCTCACGCCTCCCGGCAGACAAAGACGACACGAAAATTGTTGTCTTTTTTTATTTGCAAAAAAAATTCAGATCCCGACTAGGGACGCCCCTCTTTTTCCCGTCATACTATTACAAACGCACAGAAAGAACGGACATGATAAAAAAGATAATACACACGTTCCTGCACAATCCGATGCCGGAACAGGTACAGCAGCAGTTTCGGACATGGTGCCTGAACAAGGAGCGCGCAGGCGAAAAGACCGACGCCTTATGGAAGGAATGGGAGCGGCTCGACCCGGCGTCCGTCCTCCCGGCGGACGAAAAGGCCTACCGCCGCAAGCTCGACCGGCTGCACCGCGAAATGACGCCTCCGGCCGCCCCGAAACGGGGACTGTTCAGCATCACCCGCCGCACGGCCGCCGCTGCGGCCGCAATCGTCCTGCTGGCGATGTCCGTCGAATTCTTCGTCGTGAAACGTCTCTCGGCCGACACCACGACATGGCTGGTGACCGCCGAAAACAGCAAAGGCCGCTTCACGCTGCCCGACGGCTCGGTGGTATGGCTCAATGCCGACTCCCGGCTGGCCTACTCCGACCGCTTCACGGCTTCGGGCAGCCGCGCGGTCCGGCTCGAAGGCGAAGCCTTCTTCGACGTGAAACGCGACACGCTGCGCCCCTTCGAGGTGGAGATGGGCAAACTCCGGGTCAAGGTTCTCGGCACGCGCCTCACGGCCAGCCATATGCCGGCGTTCAACACGGAGGAGGTGACGCTCCTTTCGGGCAAAGTCGAGGTGTCGGGCTACCGCGCCGACCAGTCGGTCGTCCTCACCCCGGACCAGAGCTGCTCCTACGACGCCGGTTCGGGCGCGGTCGCCGTGCGCAACGTCGCGGCCAGCAACTATTGCAGCTGGACGGGCAACTCGATCATCTTCGACAACATGACGCTGGCCGACATCGCCGTCAATCTGGAACACTGGTACAACATCCGCTTCCGGATCGACGAACGCATCGACACCTCCATACGCATTTCGTTCACCCTGCGGCCCGAAACCCTCGAAGAGACGCTCAAGATCATCGAAACGCTGACGCACCTTCGCTGCCGCCAGATAGACAAACACTACGTAATAATACACAAATAACCAAGAAAACCGACCATGGAACGCAACACATGAACGCCGGGAGACCTCCCCGGATCTTCTTTCAAAGAAACTCAAGAAACTATCAATCAAAACTTAAAACTCAGTCATGAAAAAAGATGAACGCCTGAATTTTTCCGACCGGACACCCTCCGTGCGGAGACTTGTCGTGTCGCTTGTCCTGATGCTGCTGGCCGCCCTGCCGGCAGCGGCGCAGAACAAGAAAATCACCGTCGATCTGGACAACGTCCCGGTCCGGGAATTTATCAAAACCGTGGAATCGCAGAGCGGTTATACATTCGCGTATAACAACTCCGAAATCGACCTCACGCGCCGCGTGAGCGTCAAGGCGGCCGACGAAAACGTCGTAGACGTCGTCATCCGCGCGCTCAGCGCCCAGAACCTGACCGCCCGCATGGAGGGCAGCCGCATCGTCGTCAGCCGCAAACCGGCCGCCGCACGCGTACAGACGGCGCAACCCGTAAGGGGGGGGGTAGTGACCGGAACGGTCAAAACGATTTCGGGCGAACCCGTCATCGGCGCCAGCGTAATCGTCTTGGAGACCAACCGGGGCAACGTCACCGGTCTTGAGGGCGACTTCTCGGTCGAGGCCACGCCGGGCCAGACGCTCTCCGTCTCCTTCCTCGGCTACAACACGCAGCAGATAAAGGTCGGCAGCCAGACGTCGTTCGACATCACGCTGACCGAGGACAGCAAGCAGATCTCCGAAGTGCTGGTCGTCGGCTACACTCCGATGCGCAAGAGCGACTTTACGGGTTCGATCGCCAGCGTCAAAGCCAGCGAACTCTCCGCCACGACGCCCACCGTGGGCCAGTCGTTAGTCGGCAAGGTCGCCGGCGTCGAGGTCCACCAGACCAGCGGCGCGCCGGGCGACGGCGTAACAATCCGCGTACGCGGCGTCAACTCGCTCTCGGCGAGCAGCGCACCCCTTTACGTGATCGACGGCTATCCCGCCTCGGAGGACGTATTCATCAACCCCAGCGACATCGAAAGCATCGACATCCTCAAAGACGCCGCTTCGGCCGCCATCTACGGTTCGCGCGGCGCGTCGGGCGTCGTGCTCATCACCACCAAGCGCGGCAAGGACGGCGAAGCCGCCAAAGTCAGCTACGACTTCTCGTACGGCATCCAGCAGCTCGACCACAAGGTGGACCTGCTGAACTCGACGCAGTTCCGCGACCTGCTGATCGACGCCCGCAACAACTCCTACCGCCTGCGCGCCACGGCCGCCGGCGTGTCGTGGAGTCCCTACGACGACAACACGATCCGCGCCGCCAAAGGCTTCTCGCTGGCCGAAGTGGGCATCCACCCGATGTTCTACGACTTCACGACCCGCACCCCCGTAACGCCGCAGTACGACACCGACTGGCAGGACGAGCTTTTCTCCAACGCCGGCATCATGCGCCACAACGTATCGGTCATCGGCGGCACGAAGGCCATCAAGTACATGGCCAGCGTCGGTTACATGGATCAGGACGGTATCATCGCACCGTCGAACCACAACCGCATCAACGCCCGCATCAACCTCGACGCCCAGATCACCAAGCGCCTGACGGCGAGCATCAGCTACTCGATGTACGACGCCAAGAACACCGTCGTACAGGCCGAGGGCCGCATGATCAACGACGGCGTGATCCAGAGCGCGCTGATGTACCTGCCCAACCTGCCGGCCTACGAGGAAAACGGCGATTACGCCCGCAGCGCCATGATCCGCATGAAGACGGACTGGGGCATGAACTTCCCCGAAAACCCGCTGGCGATCGCCAACGAGCTGGACATCAACGAGAAGATGTCGCGCCACAACCTCAATCTCAATCTGGTTTACGAGTTTCTCCCCGACCTCAAGCTCTCGGCCCGGCTCGGCCAGCAGTGGTACAACTACCGCTATTTCTATTACCGCCCGATGAGCATCGGCCGCGACGCCGCCCCCGCCTACAGCGAGGAGCTGCGCTCGTCGAACATCGCCCGCACGACCTCGACCTACGACGTGGACCGTCTGGGCGAGTTCACGCTCAGCTATAAGAAGAAGATCGGCCGCCACCACATCGACGCGCTGGCCGGCTACACCCTCCAGAAGAAGACCTACGACCGTCTGGGCGTCGAAGCCACAGGCTTCGCCGACGACCGCATCCACGAGGTTACGGGCCACGGCTCGAACGCCTCGGACATCTCGCTTTACAGCACCCGCAAGGCCGCATGGGCCATGATGTCGTTCCTGACCCGCGTCAACTACTCGTTCGACGACCGCTACACACTGACCGGCTCGTTCCGCGCCGACGGTTCCTCGCGTTTCGGCATCGACAGCCGCTGGGGCTACTTCCCCTCGGTATCGGCCGGCTGGACGCTCTCGAACGAACCCTTCCTCAAGGATGCGCTCAAGGACGTGGCTTCGATCCGTCTGCGCGCCAGCTGGGGTAAGAGCGGCAACAACGACATCGGCAACTACGCCAGCCTCGCCGGCATCTCGTCGGGCAGCTACGCCTTCGGCCAGACTCCCGTATCGACGACTTACGAAGGCTCCTTCACCGACGCCGCGCTGGGCTGGGAAACCACCCGCCAGACCAACGTCGGTATCGATCTGGGCTTCTTCAACGGCCGCCTGAACGTGATCGGCAACTGGTACAACTCCATTTCGACGGACATCCTCTACAAATACCCGATCTCCTCGATCTCAGGCGCGACCTCGACGACGACCAACATGAGCGGCGCCAAGATCCGCAACCGCGGTTTCGACGTCCAGCTCGACGCGCGCCTGCTGACCGGCAAGGTAAACTGGAACTTCAGCACCAACATTTCGGTCAACCGCAACAAGGTCGTCAGCATGGGCGGTCTGGACGACATCATCTCCACCACCGAACGCTCGGTAGGCTCCCACATCACCAAAGAGGGCAAGCCCATCGGCTCGTTCTACGGCTATCAGGCCGTAGGCATCATGTCGAAGGCCGACTATGCCAACGCCCTGCTCGACCGCGACGTCTACATCAAGAACGGCAACAAATTCCCCGAAGGCTACCAGCTCAAGGGTCCGGCCGTGGCTTCGTACGCCCTCGACAACCTCTCCTACGGCAATGCCATTTGGAAGGACGCCAACGGCGACGGCGTCATCACCACCGACGACAAGACGATCATCGGCGACGCCTACCCCGACTTCACGGGCGGCTTCTCGACCAGCCTGTCATGGAACGGACTCGATTTCAGCGCCAGCTTCGCCTATTCGTACGGCGGCGAGGTCATCAACTTCCAAGACTACTACCTCTACAACATGGAGGGATCGGGCAACCAGTATTCGATCGTCGCCGACCGCTACATCTCGGACGCACAGCCGGGCCGCAACAACGTGCCCATCGCGTCGCGCATCTCGACGACCAACACCTCGCTCAAACTCTCTTCGTATTACGTAGAGGACGCTTCGTTCTTCCGCTGCGCGAACATCACGCTTGGCTACACGCTGCCCAAACGCTGGACCAGCAAGCTGCACATCACCTCGTGCCGCGTCTACGTCAGCGGCGACAACCTCTTCACCATTACCCCCTACCGCGGTTACAACCCTGAGGTGTCGTATAAAAGCAGCAACATGATGCCGGGCTTCGACTGGGGATGCTACCCCCTCTCGCGCATCTATTCGGTCGGTTTAAACTTAACTTTCTAAATCTTGTACGAATATGAAGATCAAACATATGTTCATCCTGCTCGCCGCCTCGGTCTCGACGGCGTCCTGCGGATTCCTCGACGAATACGACCCCAACTCCACGACGGTCGGCAACTTCTACAAGTCCGAAGCCGACATCGTCACCTCGCTCAACGGCGTCTATGCGTCGCTCACGCAGAGCTACTACTACACGAACAACCACTACTTCACCGACGTCCGCTCGCATGACACGGCCGTGACGGACAGCGGCGCCAACAGCGGCATTCCTTACCAGTTCTACAACTATACGCTCACCGAGGAGAACTCCTACGTATACAACCGCTACACGCAGCTCTTTAAGACCATTTCGCGGGCCAACACGCTGCTCGCGCATCTGGACGACGTGAGCTATTCCAACGGCGACGCGCGCAACACCTACGAAGCCGAAATCCGCTTCCTGCGCGCGCTGACCTATTTCCATCTGGTGACCGAGTGGGGCGACGTGCCCCTGATCCTGACCGAGCTCAAGACCAAGGACGAGGTGCAGGCCAACAACTACCGCCGTCCGAAGAGCGAGGTCTACAAGGCGGTCTTCGCCGACCTCGACTTCGTGCTCGGCAGCCCGCTGGCCGACATGCAGCCCGCATCGGAGTGCGGCCGTGCAAGCAAGGCCGCCGCGTGGACGCTCTACGGCAAGGCAAAACTGCAATACGCCTGCGACGAGGATTTCGCCTCCGAGAAGTCGGCGTCGCTCACTTCGGCCATCGAAAAGCTCACCGCCGCATGGAACCTGCGGTCGTTCGGCGAACTGTCCGACATCCCCTACAACGCGATCTGGGACCTCTCCACGCAGAAGTCCTGCGCCGAGAACATTTTCCAGATCAACTACATCCAGAACAACGCCGACCTCGGCTCCACTTGGAACTACCTCTTCGGTCCCAGCAAAACCGGCATCACCTCGAACAAGGTGGGCCTGATGCAGAACATGACCACCAAGAGCGTCTACGACGCCTTCGCCAAGGAGGACGTGCGCAAGAACTACCTGCGCGAGACGACCGTTGCGGGCGTAACCTACTACCACACCATGAAGTACGCCGATCTGGAGTGCGGTGCGAACGGCTACGGCGGCAACAACTGGATCGTCATGCGTTACGCCGACGTGGCGCTGATGCTGGCCGAAGCCTACTACTGGCAGGGCACGGAGCCGACGGCCAAGAGTTTCCTGAACATGGTCCGCAAACGCGCCGGACTGGGCGACTGGTCGGGCACCGACCTGCGTCAGGGCATCTACGACGAGCGCCGCAACGAGTTCATCCAAGAGGGACTCCGCTGGCAGGACCTGCTGCGCATGTACTCCAAGCAGGAGATGATCGAACATTTCAACGCGATCAACCCCAACTTCGGGCTGAAAGACCTGCTGCTTCCGATCCCCTACAACGAACGCATCCTCAACACCGAGGGACTTTACCAGAATCCGGGCTACGGCGTAAAATAAACCGACGACGTCATGCGATTCACAAACAGAATCATATTGATCCTCTGGGCGATCGGAACCGGGCAGTTCGCTGCCTGCTCCGACAGCGGCACGGAGGCCCCCGGACCGGAAAACGGGACGCAGACCATCGTCTGGACGCCCGACTCCCCGGTCAGGGACGCCGCAGTCGTCTTCTCGCTCGAAGGCAGTCCGGATAACGTCCGCAGCGTATTGTGGATGTTCGGCGACGGCGCGACCGCGACTTCGGGCGCAGGCGAATCGGCCGAACACACCTACCGGACGGCCGGCACCTACACGGTCAGGGCGACCGTCACCCGGCTGCATGGCCCGATGACCGAACTCTCGGCCACGGTCGCCGTCGCCGATACGGAGGCCGCAATCGTCGTCAGCAACGACCATCCGGCCCGTATGGAGCAGGTCGCCTTCGCGCTCAGCCGCATCCCCGGCGTGTCGGCCGTCGTCTGGAATTTCGGCGACGGCAGCGCGGCGCAGCGCGTGACCGACCCGACGCAGCGGGTGGAACACCGGTATGAAGCCGACGGACAGTACAGGGCCAGCGCCGCCATCTCCTACACGGACGGCACGACGCAGACCCTGACGCAGACCGTCACGGTCGAAGGCCCCTCCCTGAGCCGCTCGTGCCTGAATTTCGACACCGGCAAAATGTGGATCATGGCCCACCGCGGCAACTTCAACAACGGCTACGATCTGGCCCCCAACTCCATGGCGGCGTTCCGCAAGTGCGTCGAACTGGGATGCGTGGACTTCATCGAAACCGACGTCCAGATCACCAAGGACGGGCAGGTCATCTGTCTGCACGACAACTACCTCAAGCGGTTCACCGACTACAGCTCCTATGCCGGCGACGAAGGTTACGTCATCAACTTCACGCGCGAGGAGCTGCGGAAATTCCGGCTGAAAACCACCGACGGCAAGGTGACCGGCGAACAGATTCCGACGCTGGAGGAAGTCCTCACGGAGCTGCGCGGCAAGGTCTGGTTCAACCTCGACAAATGCGGCAGCGACGACGTGGACATCGCCAAGGTCTACGAGGTCGTCAAACGCTGCGGCTGTCTGGACCGGGTGCAGTTCTATGTCGGAACCAACAGCGACAGGGCCGCTTGGCTGGCCCGTCAGGAGCAGCCGGGAATCATCGCCCCGCACGCCAACAACGCCTCGGCGCTGGCCGCCATGTCGGCATTCGCCCCCGTCTACATGATCCAGACCTCGACGGGCTATGTCAACAACGCATGGATTTCGTCGCTCAATGCCAAAGGGCTTTCGGTCTCGAACCTGCTCGACGACGAGGGCGCGGCCTTCCGCAACGGCAATACCGTCACGATGGACGGCTTCGTCGCCGCAGGCCTGCGCATGATCCAGTGCGACTACCCCGCCCTGATGGACGAATACCTGAGAGGCAAAGGGAAACGCTAAACCTTAAAATTTCAAAAAATCAATTTCAATGAAAAGAATACTATCATATCTGAGTATCGTGTTGCTCTCCGCATCGGTCGCATGTTCGGACAGCAGCGAGATGGACAAGGCCTACAACTCGGTCATCACCCCCGGCTTCACGTTCGGCGGAGAGGAGATCATCGCGGGCATCACTCCGGTCACCTTCACCAATACGACCACAGCGGAAGGGACGACCGTTTCCGAATACTTCTGGCACTTCGGCTTCGCCGGAGAGGGCAACTGGTCCGAGGAGGCCGCTCCCGACCCGATCGTCTACAACCGTCCGGGCGACTACACGGTCACCCTCACGGCATGGGGCGCCGACGGCAACCGCGCCACGACGACCAGAACGATCACCGTCCTTGCGGACAACGTGCTGCCGACGGCCGACTTCAGCTACTCGCCCCAGATGATCAGCATCGGCACGACCGTGACCTTTACGGACAAATCGACCGATTCCGACGGCGAAATCGTATCGCGCGAATGGCTCTTCCCCGACGGCACGACCTCGACGGACATCAACGCGACCTACACGTTCGAACAAATGGGCATGTTCAACGTCCAGCTGACCGTGACCGACGATCGCGGCGGCTCGAACAGCACCTCCAAGGCCATCAACGTCCGCGCAGGCGACGTCAACGCCTTTACGCTGCTCTGGTCCACTGCGGTAGCCTCCGCCGATGCGCTCTGCGCGGCGAGCGTCGTGGCAGCGAGCGACATGGGCTATATCTATTCGGTATCGGGCGACGGCAAAATGGTCGCGCTCAACACCGACGGCGCCAAGGTATGGGAATACGACGCCATGGCAAAAGACGGCGTATACCTCAAGAGCGAAATCTCCTATCCTTCGGTGGACACCGACGGCACGGTTTACTGGGTGGCGCACGGTTACGGCGGCTCCTCGTCGGCATCGCTCGTCTATGCGTTCGACGGCGCGACGGGTTCGGTGCTCTGGAAGAACACGACGGCCTACGCCCCGGCGGCGCGCATCGCCTTCTCGACGCCCTGCATCAGTCCGAGCATGGTCATCGTCGGCAGCCGCGGCACCAACGGCGCGATCCGCGGATTCGAGAAGGCCACCGGCAAGAACACCGCAACGGCCACCCCGGCCAACGGCGGCGGCACCTCCGGCACGATCGCGCTCAAGAACGGCGTGGTGATCTTCACCAACACAGCCCAGTACGGCTACGGCATCATGGTTCCCGACGCATCGTTCGTCTGGTCGCCGGTTCCGACCTCCGACACGTTCGCTCCCAACAAGATTCTCTCGGCCGGCCGCTGCCAGCCCTGTGTCGATGCCGACAACTGCGTCTACCTTCCCGGCATCGCCGAAGGATCGGGCACTTGGAACCTCGCGAGCTTCGACTGCACGAACCTCACCGCATCGTCGAAGAAAACCCCGAAATGGAGCGTGAACCTGCCCGACGGATTCCAGCAGACGGGCGCATCGCTCAGCGCCGACGGCACGACGCTCTACATCGTCGCCGACAAGGCCACCCCCTCGGTGGTCTACGCGCTGAACACCTCGAACGGTTCGACCCGCTGGTCGTACACGCTCGACGCGGCAAGCAACAGCATCCCGGCCGTCGATAATCTCGGCCAGATCCACCTCTGCACCAAAACGGGCGATTACGTCGTGCTGAGTGCCGAGGGCGAACTCCGCTACAAGGAGCATCTGGCCGACTCGGTGGACGGCTCGCCGACGATCTCCGAATGGGGCTACTCCTACTTCCTCGGCAAGGACTCGGCGGCAGGTGCGCTCAAGGTTTACTCCGTAGCGCTGCCCGGCGTCACCTCGCCCGCAGCTTCGGCGTGGTCACAGTACGGACAGAACGCACGTCACAGCAACTACCAGAAATAACCGAATGTAGAATTCCGGAGGGACGGCGGTCCGCAGGGCCGCCCCGCCTTCCGGGAAATATAAGGAACCTGAACATGAAAAAAACAATAATTCTCGCGATGTTCGCGGCGCTCTGCACCCTGACAGCCGGATGCGCCGACGATTTCAAAACGGTACTCAACGACAAGTACTACGAGGACGACACGCCCTCCCGCGAACCCGACATCACCGAGCAGACGCTCACGCTCGGCAGCTACAACCTCTGGATTTCGGGCAAGGGCACGGGCGACTACCTATGGACCAACCGCCGCACGGTGCTGGCGCAGTCGATCGTCAAAAACAAATGGGACATCTTCGGCTTCCAAGAGGCCAACGGAACGATCCAGAACGAGCTGCCGACACTCGTCGGGCAGCAGGGCGGCAAATACGAATGGTGGTTCGTGGGCCGCGACTCGCAGGACGGCGTCAGCGGCGAAGCGCTGGGCATCGCCTACAACCCCGAACGTTTCGAGCTGACCGACAAGCACTTCTTCTGGATTTCGCCCACGCCCGACGAAATGAGCTACGGCTGGGACGAGCTGGGCTATCACCGCATCGCCGCCTGCGCCATGGTGACCGACAAACTGTATAACAAGCAGTTCTTCATGATGGTCACCCACGCCCCGCTGGGCGCCACGGCGCGCGCCGAGGGCGCCAAACTGCTGATCGAGCGCGAAAAGATGTATAACCCCGACGGCATCCCCTCGATTCTGGTCGGCGACATGAACGCCGCCATGGACGACGCCTCGTCGAAGACGCTCCGCACCCATTGGAACGACTCGTTCCTCACGGTGGAATCAGATTTCATCAGCGGTCCCGTCGGCACCTTCAACGGCCACAAAATCACAGCCGACCTCACGCAGGCCACGGCGCGCATCGACTACATCTACTCGCGCGGCGACGTGGAGCTAAAATCCTACAAGGTGGACAACACCGTTTACGGCAGCATCTATCCTTCGGACCACTGTCCTGTGACGATTCAGTTCGACACCGACTACGAGAAACCCGCACCCGACGTGGTCGAGGGTTCCGGAACGGCCGCGGACCCGTGGCAGCTCAACTCCGTGAGCGACTGGAACACGGTCGCCGCGTCGATCAACAGGCAGGCCGAAGACGCCGTCTACACATCGTCGGCCTACTACCGCCTCACGGCCGACATCGACTTCGACAACAAGAACCTCACGCCGATCGGCTTCGCGGCCGACAACACGATCTATTTCGAGGGCGAATTCGACGGTGCGGGGCATAAGCTCCTCAACGTGAAGCTCGTCGCTCCGGGCAAATCCTGCGGCGTATTCGGCGCCAACAAGGGCACGATCCGCGATCTGGCCGTCGAAGGCGCGCTTTCGACCGAATTCGAGATCGCGGGCGGCATCGTCGGCATAAACGCCGGCGTCATCGACGGGGCGACCTTCAAGGGCGACATCACGGGCGGCGAAGGCGCCAAGACCATCGGCGGCATCGCGGGCCAGAACAAGGGTACGCTGGTCAACTGCGCCAACCTCGGCGGCACGATGAAGACCGACGCCCCGAAAGACCCCAACATGGGCGGCATCGTCGGACAGATCGCCAAAGGCGGTGACGGGCTGGGCCGCTATGTCATCAACTGCTACAGCCGGGTGGACAGACTCGAAGCGAAACACAACGACGTCGGCGGCATCGCCGGCATCGTCAGCGACGACAGCTTCGTCATCAACTGCTACTCGACCGTGGAAAAGATCACAGCCAACAGCTCCTACGCATCGGTGGTGGGTTACAGCAAGAAAGGCAACCTGCAGAACATCTACGGCAACTCGGCATGTCCGTCCAAGTCTGCGGCGAACTCCGCCGTCGGCAGCGACAAGGCGGCCGGAACGGTCTGGAAAAAGACGACCTTCGCCCTGCTCTCGCTCGACGAGATGAAGTCGGGCGCCGTCACCGTACCTTCGAGCGGCGAGTCGTGCGCAAACTTCGCCGCAGCGCTCAACGCCGGCGCGGCGCTCTTCAACGACACTCCGGCGGAAACGCTGCCGGGCAAGCCCGACGTCGTCCTGCGCAAGTGGACGGCATCGGAGAGCTATCCCGTACTGGAAAAATAACTCTTCAGGAGAACCGGAACTTTCCGGTTCTCCCTTTTTAAACCGAACGAAATGAAACGTTACCTACTCATCCTCTGCGCAACAGCCGGTCTGTACGCCTGTTCGCAGCCGGCGGCCGAAACGACGGACAAAGCCCGGTTCGTCCGCGCGGAACTCCACAACCCTTCCTCACGGTACGTCGTGGTGGTCTCGCACCGCGGAGACTGGCGCAACTGGCCCGAAAACTCCATCCCGGCGATCGAATCGGTGATCGGCATGGGGGTAGACATCATGGAACTGGACCTCAAGCTCACCAAGGACAGCGTGCTGGTCCTGTGCCACGACAAGACGATCGACCGCACGACCAACGGCCGCGGCCGCGTCTGCGACATCACCTACGACTCGATCCGGCGCTGCGTGCTGAAAACCGGCCACGGCGTGAAGACCTCGCTCAAAATGCCGACCCTGCGCGAAGCGCTCGCCGTCTGCAAGGACCGCATCGCGGTGAATATCGACCAAGGCTATGAATATTACGACCTCGCGCTCGCCATCACCGAGGAGCTGGGCGTCACGGATCAGGTGCTCATCAAAGGCAAACGTCCGGTGGAGACCGTCTCTGCAAAATTCGCGGAATACGGACACAACATGATGTACATGCCGATCATCGACATCCTCAAGCCGCAGGGCAGGGAGCTTTTCGAGGAATATGCCTCGAAGGGCGTCGTCCCGCTGGCTTACGAAGTGTGCTGGGACGACTATACGCCCCAAGTCGAAGCTTGCATGCGGCAGGTCGTCGCAAGCGGTTCGAAACTGTGGGTCAATTCGCTCTGGGACTCGCTCTGCGGCGGTCTGAGCGACGACAAGGCCTTCACCGAATCGCCGGACGAGGTGTACGGCCGCCTGCTGGACATGGGCGCTTCGATCATCCAGACCGACCGGCCCGAACTGCTGATCCGCTACCTCGAAGCGCAGGGACGGCGCAAATAACCGAGCGACATGAACAAATTACTGATCTGCATGGCCGTCGCATGCGTGACGGCCGTCAACGCCGCGGCGCAGAGTTTCTCGGCCGCGACTTACAACATCCGCCAGCTCAACGCCAAGGACACGGCCGAGGGCAACGGCTGGGAGCGGCGTCTCCCGGTGATCTCGTCGCTGATCCGGTTCCACGACTTCGACATCTTCGGGGCGCAGGAGGTCTTCCACAGCCAGCTGCAGGGCATGCTCGCGGCGCTGCCCGGCTACGATTACGTCGGCGTCGGACGCGACGACGGGGCCGCAGGCGGCGAATACTCCGCGATCTTCTACAAGCGCGGCCGCTTCCGACTGCTCGATTCGGGCCATTTCTGGCTCTCCGAAGACCCCTCGAAGCCCGGCAAGGGCTGGGACGCCAAATACGTCCGCATCTGCACATGGGGCCGGTTCTATGACAGACAGAGCCGTCAGCGGTTCTGGTTCTTCACCACCCACACCGACCACCGCGGCGAACAGGCTCAGGCCGAGAGCTGCCGCCTGATACTGGCGAAGATCGAAGAGTTGTGCCGCGGCGAGCGGGTCATCCTCACGGGCGACTTCAACGTGGGCGAGACGAGCCGGAGCTATGCGATCCTGCGCGACTCCGGCATCCTGTCCGACACCTACGACACGGCCGAAATCCGCTATGCCGAGACGGGCACCGAAAACTGGTTCGACCCCGACATCAAGACCTTCCGCCGCATCGACTACCTCTTCGTAACGCCGGGCTTCCGGGTGCTCCGCTACGGAATCCTGACCGATACCTACCGTTCGGAAAACCCGGACGGCGGGGAGCGGAAATTCCGGGCCCGGACTCCGTCGGACCACTTCCCCGTGCAGGTCGAACTGGAATTCACGAAGCGGTAACATTCCGATTAACCTGATAACGCAACCAACCTGCTTATGTCAATACTCTCATTTTTCAGAAAAAGCGCACCGGCGCCGCGCCTGCCGAAGGACGACGACGCCATGATGCGTCTCTACAAAAAACTCCGCTGGCAGAGCTTCATCGCCGGCACCGTCGGCTACAGTCTCTATTACGTCTGCCGCACGAGTCTCAACGTGGTGAAAAAGCCCATCCTCGAAAGCGGGGCGCTGGACGCCACGCAGCTGGGCGTCATCGGTTCGGCGCTGCTGTTCGCCTACGCCATCGGCAAATTCGTCAACGGATTTCTCTCCGACCACAGCAACATCAAACGCTTCATGGCCGCGGGTCTTGCGGTATCGGCGGTCGCCAACCTGCTGGTCGGCATCCTCGGCTTCGCCAACGGCGGCGGAATCGTCGGCAATATGGTGCTGTTCGTCGCCTTCGCCGTCATGTGGGGCATCAACGGCTGGAGCCAGTCGATGGGCGCTCCCCCGGCCATCATCGCCCTCTCGCGGTGGTACCCGCTCAGCAAACGGGGCACCTACTACGGATTCTTCAGCGCGAGCCACAACCTCGGCGAATTCCTGTCGTTCCTGTTCGTCGGCGCGGTCGTCGGCTTCTTCGGCTGGCAATGGGGATTCGTAGGTTCGTCGGTGGCCGGCGTGCTCGGCGTACTGGTAATCGTACTGCTGCTGCACGACACCCCCGAATCGAAGGGCCTGCCCCCGATCGAGGAGCTGACCGGCGAAGAGACTCCCGGTACGGCCCACGACCACGGCAAAACGTCCGACCTGCAGCGCTCCGTGATCCGCAATCCGCTGGTCTGGGTGCTGGCGCTCTCCAGTTCGTTCATGTATATCAGCCGCTATGCGATCAACGGCTGGGGCGTGCTTTTCCTGCAGGAGATCAAAGGTTATACGCTGGCCACGGCCACGCAGGTCATTTCGGTCAATGCGCTCTGCGGCATCGTGGGCACGGTCTTTTCGGGCTGGCTCTCCGACGCCTTCTTCCACGGACGGCGTAACGTGCTGGCCTTCGGCTTCGGCGTACTGAACACCATCGCGCTCTGTCTGTTCCTCTACTCCGGCGACGGACTGGTCGTCAATATCCTCAGCATGATCCTGTTCGGCGTGGCGATCGGCGTGCTGATCTGTTTTCTGGGCGGCCTGATGGCCATCGACATCGTACCGCGCGAAGCCACGGGCGCGGCGCTGGGAATCGTCGGAATGGCCAGCTACGTCGGCGCCGGCCTGCAGGATATCGTCAGCGGCTGGCTCATCAACTCCGGCAAAACGGAGCTGGACGGCGTGACGAGCTACAATTTCGACTCGGCGATCGTCTTCTGGATCGCCGCGTCGGCCGTATCGTTCATTCTGGCGCTCTTCGTCGCCAAACGCTCGCACCGGTAAGCCGCAGACAACTCATCCGCCGAATCAGGCTGCAAGAGATCCCTTGCAGCCTGATTTTTTACCCCGCGGTCCCCTTTTCCGCACTTTCGCCGGCATAGGGCCGATCGCTCAATTTATAAATTCTATGCGTTGATTTTTAGAAACATCCGGTTCGTTGAATTTATTTGCACGTAAGAAATCCGCGCTGTTTCTTTGCTTTCGGAACAGAAAAACAGCTCCATTTTTCAGTCAAACTAAAAACGCAACAAAGATGAAGAAAATCATTATCGTACTGCTTGCAGCAGCTGCAAGCTTTACGGCGGCCGACAAAGCTTCGGCGCAGGAGAAAGGTTTGTGGATCGGCGGCAAGCTGGGTTACTGGCACGACAAGACGGAAGGCGTTAAAACCGATTCGTTCTCGATCGCTCCCGAAGCGGGCTACGATTTCAACAAGAGATGGTCGGTGGGCGTGGCGCTCGGTTACGAGTACCTGAAAGTAAAGGACGGCGGCAGCGCCAACGTCTTCACGGCGTCGCCCTATGCCCGTTACAAATATTATAACAAGGGGATTCTGTCGCTCTTCCTCGACGGCGGCGTAGGCTTCGCCTGCTGCGATCACGAGGGCTTTCAGGCAGGTATTACACCGGGACTAAGCGTGAAGATCAACGAGCACTTCAGCTTCCTGACGCAGGTCGGCTTCCTCGGCTACCGCAAGGACTACTTCAACGGCGGCAGCGGCGAGGCCTTCGGCCTGAAACTCTCCTCGTCCGATCTGAAATTCGGATTCTACTACAAATTCTAACCGACAACGAGGATATTCACGCCGCGCCGGTCCCGCTGGCGCGGCGTTTTTTTGACAACAAAAATCCGCTGCACATATGCGCATGCCCATCGGACCTCAGCCGTCGGTTCACCGTGCGGTCTACCCGTTCCACGCAAACCTCATAGCCCCCCCCTCCGCCGAGGGCATGAAAAAAAAGACAGCCGCACTCCTGCAACTGTCTGATTTTCATTGGTGGGAACAAGCGGATTTGAACCGCTGACCTCCTGCTTGTCGAGCAGGCGCTCTAAACCAACTGAGCTATGCTCCCAGAATTTTTCCGCATAAAAAAACCATCCTCTTGGATGGTTTCAACTTAGTGGGAGCTGAGGGATTCGAACCCCCGACCCTCTGCTTGTAAGGCAGACGCTCTG
>ENA-OZRO01000381-OZRO01000381.1-human-gut-metagenome-genome-assembly--contig:-NODE-381-length-19084-cov-5.101792_pt1 | contig 19084 bp, 17 predicted proteins | sample MGYA00243267_ERZ653941 | MGnify/ENA primary metagenome ERZ653941 (study PRJEB26926, sample SAMN06164615) | human gut metagenome | biome: ENVO:00009003; feature: ENVO:2100002; material: ENVO:00002003... | reverse complement strand
GCGTCATGAAGGGCATCGACATCGCAACGGTGCGTTACGCGATTTTCAAACAGAGCGCCCTGGCGAACGTCAGCACGGACAACTATCCGGCCGTGATCGAAGAGTTCGGACACGACCTCAAGGAGGAGTACCTCCCCTACATCAACGGAAACGGCTTTGCCATCCTCTTCACCGGGGAGAGCGGCGTAACGCCCGAAACCACGTACGTCTTCATGGCGACGGCGACCAACACGGTCGGCGACAAAGTCACCAAATGGGGTTCGGCGACCACCAGCGCGGCTCCGGACGCCGCCCGGGCGAAGGCGCAGGCCGCAACCCGAACGGACGAACCGCTCCGGTCGCCCGCCGGGAAACCCATCGCCAACCCCGAGAAGTTCATCTACCCGATGGAGAGCGTCCAGCTGCCCGCCGGAGCGAAACCCGAAGGCGACCTCTGGACCATCATTCACAACACGCACAACATCAAATAAGAGTACATCTATGAACAAGATAGCAGCAATTCTCTGGTGCATCCTGTCGCTGGCATGGACGACGGCCTCCTGGGCGCAGAACGTCGCCGTCAGCGGCAAAGTCACCGGAGCCAACGGCGAAGCCATCATCGGCGCGAACGTTCTCGTGGAGGGCACTACGCAGGGCATCACGACGAACGTCGACGGAGACTACACCCTGACGAACGTCCCGGCCAACGCCACGCTCGTCGTCTCCTACCTGGGCTACAAGACCGAGAAAATCCCTGTCGGCAACAAGACCCGCATCGACGTCACGCTCCGGGAGGACACCGCCGAGATCGAAGGCGTGATGGTCGTGGCCTACGGTACGGCCAAGAAGGAGTCGTTCACCGGTTCGGCCGCCGTCGTCAAGGGCGGCGAACTCCAGAAGCGCGTCGTGGGCAACGTCACCAAATCGTTCGAAGGAACCGTAGCCGGCGTGCAGGTCGCCTCCGGCGGCGGCCAGCCGGGCGAAGCCCCCGTCAATGAGCAGCGCCGCCAGAGACAGGCTCTCTCCCATGGTGGAGCAGGCACCGTACAGCCCGTAGAAGGGGATATGGAAGCTCCGCAGGCCGAAGGAGGTGCCGATGCACTGGTTCAGCAGGTCCCCAGCCAGCACGTAGTCCAGTTCACCGGCGGTGAGGCCACCCTTTTCCAGCGCCCGGCGCAGGACCCGCTCCTGCATGGCAGATTCTCCCTGTTCCCATGTCTTTTTCCCAAAGAAGGTGTCGGGGGATAGCTCGTCGAAATAGTCGGAGAGTGGGCCTTGCCCCTCCATGCGGCCGCCGATGTTGGCGAAGGACACCACGCTGGGAGGATGGGAGAGCTGCACCGTCTGGCGGCCCGCTCGTTTGGTCTGCATAGACTTCACCTCGTGTTTCGTATTTGAGGTAGTTTGCCCCGGTGAGGGAAAAATAAACAAGGAAGGAAGCCCTGCGGCAAAGCCGCAGGGCTTCCTTCCTTTTCAGATGTTCCATCGGAACAGCAGCAGATATGTCGCTGCAAAATCACCGGCCGCCAGATCACGATTACCGGCTGCGGGGTCACTCGCCGGATCTCTCCGGGACGGTTGCCGCCGCTTCAGGCTCCGGCAGCAGATCCGTCATGCTCTTGAGGCTGATGCCCAGCGTGGAGGCATTGTGCAGCAGAGCAGAGGTGGTGGGGGGCAGAATGCCCACCACGCCCAGAAGAATCAGGCCCAGATTGAAGCCCACAATGAAGCGGTAGTTCCGATGGATGCGATCCATAAGGCTCTGACTGATGCGCCGCAGCGTCACCAGCTGGAACAGATCCTCGGAAGTGATGGTGATATCGGAGATCTCCCGTGCGATGGCGGCGCCGGTGGAGATGGCGATACCGGCATCGGCCTCCGACAGGGCAGGGGAGTCGTTGACGCCGTCACCGATCATGATGACCGTGTGTCCGGCGGCACGCTCCCGGCGGATGAAGTCTGCCTTATCCTCCGGCAGGACCTCGGCGTGGAACTCGTCCACCCCTACCTCCTCCGCCACACAGGCGGCGGTACGGCGGTTGTCGCCGGTCATCATGACCACCTTGCGGATGCCGCAGTCGTGGAGCGCACGGATGGCGTCCTTGGCCTCGGCCCGCAGGGGATCGTGGATACAGATCACCGCCGCCAGCTGCCCGGCCAGGCACAAATAGAGGTGGGAGTACTGGGTGGGCAGGGCATCGAACCTCTCCTGCTCCCCGGCGGGGATGGTGCAGCCCTCGTCCTCGAAAACGAAGTGGGCGCTGCCGATGAGGGTCTTTTCGCCGTTTACCATGCTGGAGATGCCGTGGGCCACGATGTACTGCACCTGAGAGTGGTACTCCTCGTGGGACAGGCCCCGGCGCTTGGCCTCCTCCACCACGGCGGTGGCCATGGAGTGGGGATAGTGTTCCTCCAGACACGCCGCCAGACGCAGCATCTCTTGAGCGTCGTGACCCCCGAAGGGGACCACGTCCTGCACCGTGGGGACGGCGTAGGTGAGGGTACCGGTCTTGTCGAACACCACGGTATCCGCCTGGGCCACGGCCTCCAGGAAGCGGCCACCCTTGACGGAGATGTGATAGCTGCTGCACTCCCGCATGGCGGAGAGCACGGCGATGGGCATGGAGAGCTTCAGAGCGCAGGAGAAGTCCACCATCAGCACCGCCAGCATTTTGGTGACGTTCCGGGTCAGCAGGTACGTCAGCACCGTGCCGCCCAGCGTATACGGTACCAGCCGGTCCGCCAGACGGGCGGCCTTATCCTCGGTGGTGGATTTCAGCTTCTCGGACTCCTCGATCATCCGGACGATGCGGTCGTAGCGGCCGCTGCCCTGCACCTTCTGAACCTCCACCACGCATTGGCCCTCCTCGGCCACTGTTCCGGCGTATACCGGACTGCCGGGGCGCTTGACCACGGGCATGGACTCGCCGGTGATGGAGGCCTGATTCACCATGGCCTCGCCGCTGACCACCTGACCGTCCAGTGGGATAAGGTTGCCGGTGCGGACCAGCATCCGGTCGCCCAGCTGCACGTCACCGATGGGAACCAGTACCTCCGTATCGCCGCTTTGCAGCCATACCTTGTCCACATTCAGGGACATGGCCCTGGCCAGATCGGCCACAGACTTTTTGTGGGTCCACTCCTCCAGAATTTCGCCCAGCCGCAGCATGAACATGACGGAGCCGGCGGTGGAGAAGTCGCCCCGAACCATAGAGACGGTGACGGCGGTGGCGTCCAGCACCGCCACGGAGAGCTTGCCATGCCACAGGGCCGTCAGCCCCTCCCGGATGTACTTCACGGAGCGGTACAGGGCCATGGCCGTGGTGATGGGGGCGGGGAGGAACAGCTTGGAGAAGATACGGCGCATCACCGTCATGGCCAGCTTGTCCTCGAACTCCCGGTTCAGAGCACGGGAGGTGTGCTCCGGCACCAGCTCCATGGCCTCGGCCTTGACGAAAGAGAAGGAAGCCAGTGCGCCGATCACGGCGCTGCGCTGGCCGGTGTAGCGCACCACGGCATCCTGTGTGCGGTCATAGACCGTGACCTCCGTGACACCGTCTACGCTGCGAAGATAGTATTCCAGCAGATCCGCCTCATGCAGCGACATCCGGGCGCAGTGCAGATGTACCCGCAGGCGGTTGGGGGACTCGTGGAGAATGTTGCATTTCATAGATCAGTTTGAACCTCCAAACGAAAGAAGAACCGCAGAATGCGGCTCTTCCTATAACGCAGTGCTGAACTTAAGCCTCTTGTGCGGAAGTGTCCTCAATGGTCTCGGCCTCGGCCTCAGCGGCCCGGTGGTCATTGATGGCCTTGGCGTCGGCGTAGATGTCGTCGGCGCCCTCACGGACAGAGGTGACGGTGTGCATGATGCAGTCCTTGGCACGCAGAGCGGCGGCGGTGGTGTGGGCATAGACCTTCTTAGCGTCCTTGCTGGTGAGGATCTTCAGGCCGGCCGTGCCGAACAGCAGACCGGCGGCGAACAAACCAATGTGTTTCATGATAAATTGCCTCCTGTAAATTGCGATTGCTGCGCTGAAACAGGCGCAGCTCCTGAGATCGAAGTGCTCCGATCCGTGGAAGAATCATAGCACAACAAGTGGTACAATGCAAGTGTTTTTCATAGAAAAGTGGGATCATGGGAACAAAAAGCTACACAACCGACGCCCCAAAGGGCATCAGGGCCAGACGGGCCATTTTGAAGCACTGGAGGCCCACAGGGACCCCGACAATGGTGACGCACCACAGGCATCCCAGAATGACATAGCCCAAGGCCATCTCCATTCCGGAGAGTAGCAGCCAGAGAATGTTCACCAGCAGTGAGAAGCCGCCGCCGTAGACTACCTCCTTGCCGAAGGGGAAAAAGGCCAGAGAGGCGAATTTGAAGCACTGAAGGCCCACAGGGATGCCCACAATGGTGACGCACCACAGGCAGCCCGCCAGCACCCAACTCAGTCCGCCGATGAGTCCGCCGAAGAGAAACCAGAGGATGTTGCCGATCGTTTTCATAGAAATACCTCGCTTGTAGTTGTCTCCCAGGGAGACTGGTTCTATCTTAAACGGAAATTGTGAAGTTTTCAACCACGGCGGGAAATATTTTCCCGATGAGAGTCAGGCACCGGCGGAAATATAAACAAATCCGCCCTTGCAAAGAGGAGGGATATATGGTAAAATCACCATAGAGTGCAGGCCCGTTGCTGCCCGGTGTGAAAAACCGGAGGAGAAAGGGGCGGAGTCCGGCTACAGCAAGTGGAACGTTCTATGGCTGAATTGGAGGCCATGAAGGATGCGTTGGTCCCTTATATGAACGACTATGGTATCTTTTCTCTGGACGCTGATGAAATACCCAATAAGGTGCGGATCGAGGTCTATGAGCGCTCCCTGGCCTTGGAGCAGCTGCTGGAGAACGATGTGGACAGCTATGAGATCGTGGAAGTGGGCGATATACAGGTAGACGACCTGCTCCTGTCAGCCGAAGAGCATCAGGCTATGCTGGCACAGGGAGAGGCACCGTATAACTGGGAGAGTGAGAGCAGTCAGGTGACCTGAACGGCTGAACAGAAAAACGGGCTGCGGCCCGTGATAGGGAAGCTCATATAGCCTTGCGGAAATGGTGCAAGGCGTTTCTACGGAGCCGCCGAAGGCTCTACTATGGGTGCTCTGCCGGAAAAGCGGCGGGGTGCCTATTTTTTGCGGAAAGGAAGGAAACGGATATGGTGCAGGTTTTGAAGGGAAACATCGTGCAGGCCCCGGCGCTGGGGGAGCTGCAGATCACGGAGCAGGGCTATCTGGTGCTGGAGGACGGCGTGATCCGGGGCGTCTATGACCGGCTGCCACTGGAATATGCTACGGCGCCGCTGGTGGATTACGGTCAGGCACTGGTGATGCAGTCCTTTGCGGATATGCACCTCCACGCCCCCCAATACCCCATGCTGGGCATGGGCATGGATCTGCCGCTGCTGGAGTGGCTGGACACCTACACCTTCCCCACGGAGGCACGGTTTGCCGACACGGACTACGCCCGCCGCATCTATCGCCGTCTGGCCACGGACCTCATCACCAACGGCACCACCCGTGTGTGTATGTTCTCCTCCCTCCACACCGACGCCACGTGGATCCTCATGGAGGAACTGGAGCGGGCCGGCGTCACCGGCTATGTGGGCAAGGTGAACATGGACCGCAACGGCCTGCCCGGCATCTTGCAGGAGACCACGGAGGAATCTGTCCGGGAGACGCTGCGATGGCTGGAGGGATGTCATTTCGACCACGTCAAGCCCATTCTGACCCCCCGCTTCACCCCCAGCTGCACCGATGAGCTGATGGCAGCGCTGGGCCGTCTGGCGCAGGAGAAGGGGCTGTATGTCCAGTCTCACCTGTCGGAGAATCTGGGGGAGATCCAGTGGGTAAAGGAGCTGCACCCGGACTGTCAGCAGTACTGGGAGACCTATGATAAGTACGGCCTGTGGAAGGAGCACACCATCATGGCCCACTGTGTACACTCCGACCGGCGGGAGTGCGACGCCATGCGCCGGGCTGGGGTGGTGGTGGCTCACTGCGCCGGTTCCAACATCAATCTGTGCAGCGGTGTGTCGCCGGTGCGGGAGATGCTCCAGCAGGGTATCTGGGTGACGCTGGGATCCGACATTGCCGGCGGCGCCTGCCTGCCCATGTATAAGGTGGCTACCATGAGCATCCGGGCCTCCAAGATCAAGCGCATCGAGACCGACTGGTCCGAGGACTTCCTGACGGTGCCGGAGGCCTACTATCTGGCTACCAGCTCAGGCCACCGTTATTTCGGGGACGGGGACGGCTTCGCCCCAGGCAATCGTCTCCACGCCATCGTGGTGGATGACGGTGACTTCACGGAGGCCAGCCATCCCCTGACGGTGCGGGAGCGGTTCGAGCGGGCCATATATATGCTCCACCGCCACAACATCACCGCTGTCTGGTCCGACGGTCGCTGCGTGGTGGGGCAGATGCTGCAATAAAGGAAAAATGAAGAAAAAGCCCTCCGGCCTTGGCCGGGGGGCTTGCTGCTTCAAATACTGCGTTCCATAGGGAGATAGGCGGAAAAATCATTAGGGTGGACCTCACCGGTGAGGGTGAAGCCGTTCTTGGTCCAGAAGGCCAGGCTCTGAGGATTGCCCTCATCCACCGCCAGTCGCAGCCGGTGATACCCGGCGGCGGACAGCCGGGCCATGCAGTCCCGGAGAATGCGGCTGCCCAGTCCGCAGCCCTGACGGTCATGAGCCGTCATGAACAGGCCGATGAAGGCGGTGTCGGCGGCGGGATAGTTCAAGATCAGATCCATCACGGCAATCAGGCAGTCCCCGTCGTAAAAGCCCACGAACCACTTATCCTCCATAGCTTTTCCCGGCGGCAGGGCGGTCATATCGGTCCGGATGCTCTCCGGCGTGGGCTGCGGCGGGTGATACCGGTAGAACAGGGGATTGCCCTGCATCAGCGCACAGACCTGCGCTGCATCCGCCTCCGTCAGGCGGCGGGCGGGACAGACGGCGTTACTCATGGGGCTGCTCGGCGGCCAGAACGGCCTCCGTATCGGCGTCGCACAGGCGGATCAGCTTCTCCGCCAGAATTTTGGAGAACCCGGCGATGAGTCCGCACTCGATGACCAGCCGCCCCACGGCCCCCTCCTCGTTCCCGGAGGGGGTGCGGATGTCGGTGGCGGCGCTTTGGACCTGCTGGTTGAAGAACAGGGCCAGCTGCCGGAATTTTTCGGAGTAGGCCTCGTATACCGACCGCACGCAGTCCTCGCTGCTGTCGGCGGGCAAAATTTTCTGCACGTCGCTGATGCTGATGCTCTGCTTCATGGTGAGGATCATAATGAGGTAGGCGATGTGTACCCGGTAGTACTTCCGCTTCACCGGAGCAGGCATGATCTTCAGGCGCACATAGTTGTTGATGGCGGAGGAGGTGACGAAGCTCTCCTTGCCGCCGGGGATGGACGGGATGAAGCTGAGATACTGCACCAGCAGCACCACCACCTGATCCATGTAGAGTCCCAGATCGGGGATGGAATCCCAGTCCGGCAGATGGTAATTGGTGATGAACCGGTCCCAGCGCTCCAGCTTATGAATGATGAGTTCCTTATCGTATGACATGGCGCACCTCCTGTGCAGGCGCCGTCGGCGCACCGGCAGCGTGGAAGTCGGCTGTTTTTCTTAACAGCCTTGATATAACTACTATATAATATCAGAAAAACTTGTTATTTGCAAGGGTAAATAGCAGGTGACCTGTTGACTTCTTTTTTCTAATATGCTATATTAGAAAAAAGAAAGATAGGGGGCTTGCTATTATGCCCAAGCAGGTGTATATTTATGGTGACTCCTTACTGAAGGCCACCATGCCGGATGAGGGGTATCACTATCATTTCCATTACGACGAGGTACTGCAGCGCTATCCGGAGCGCCAGACGCAGGTGGTGAACCGCTCCAAAATGGGAGCCACCATCTCCAAGGGCGAGTCGCTGGTGCAGCACGATCTGGACCGGGGGCTGGAGGCCGACTATGCACTGGTGGCCTACGGCGGCAACGACAGTGACTACGACTGGGCGGCCATCGACGCAGACCCGGCGGGGAACCATCATCCCCGGACAGAGTTGTCTGCCTTTCGGGAGAAGCTCCGTCACACGGTGACCATGCTGCGGGAGAAGGGCATCCAGCCGGTGCTCATGAGTCTGCCGCCCATTGACGCCACCCGGTATCTGGCCTTCATCTGCCGGGACGGACTGCGGAAGGAGCGGATCATGGACTGGCTGGGGGACGTGCAGATGATCTACCGGCATCAGGAGATGTACTCCGATGCGGTGACCCAACTGGCCTATGCCGAAGACCTGCCCCTGATCCCGGTGCGGGAGGAGTTCCTCAACGACCACAAGCTGATGCGGCTCATCGCCGCAGACGGCATCCATTTGACCATGCCCGGCTATGAGCGGCTGTTCGACACACTGGCGGACTGGCTGCGGGTGCGGGTATAGGAAGGAGTAGAAAGCTATGCTGAGAATTTTCACCGATACGGCGGCCAACATCCCGCCCCATCTGCTGGAGCAGTATCACATCACCGCTATGCCTCTGACGTATCTGCTGGATGGCCAACCCACGGAGTTGGTGGGCCACGACTACTACGAGGCCATGCGGAAGGGCGCCGAGGTCAAGACCTCACTGGTGAGCCCGGCCCTGATCCGGGACACCATGGAGAGCGCCCTCAAGGCCGGGGACGACGTGCTGTATATGGCCATCTCCGGCGGCATCAGCGGCACCTGCTGGAGCGCCGAGCTCATGGCGGAGGAGCTGCGGGGCGAGTATCCTGACCGCATGATCCGGGTACTGAATACCTGCGGCGCTTCGTTGGGAGAGGGCCTCGTGGCGCTGGAGGCAGCCAAAATGCTGGAGAAGGGCTGTACGGCAGATGAAATCATCCGGCAGGCCGAGGAAAATTGCGGGCGGATGCGCCAGTTCTTCATGGTGGACGACCTGAAGTATCTGCGCCGGGGCGGCCGCATCAGCGCTGCGGCGCAGGTAGCGGGCTCTCTGCTGAAGATCAAGCCCATCCTTCAGTCCGATCCGGAGGGCCACATCATCCAGCACAGCAAGGTTCGCGGTCAGCTGAAGGCCATGGAGACGCTGGCGGAGTTGTACAAGGAGTACGCTGTGGACGGCACCCGGACGGTGGGTATCGCCCATGCCGACTGTCCGGACGGGGCGCTGCGGCTGCAGGCTAAGCTGCGGGATGCCGGTCAGACCGGCGAGATCCTGTCGGTATGCTATGAGCCGGTCACCGGTGGCCATGTGGGTCCCGGCACGGTGGCGCTGTTCTTCTTCGGCGAGGTCTGGCGCTAAGGCCGGATTTTCTGCGCCGGAGAGGTTGCATCCGGCACAATTATTGGTATAATATAGGCGGCGGGATGTCTTGTCCTGCCGCCTATCTTGTATAAAAGGGGGGACCTTCCCATGAAGATAAAGGACCTGCTGGAGCGCTCCGGCGTGCAGTTACTATCCGGCGGCTGCGGAGAAGAGGAGATCACGGCGCTGACCTACGACTCCCGGAAGGCGCAGACCGGGAGCCTGTTTTTCTGTCTGCGGGGCGCCCGTTCCAACGGAGAGGACTTTGCGCCGGCGGCCTATGCACAGGGCTGCCGCTGTTTCGTCAGCGAGGGGACACTGGATGTGCCGGAGGATGCGGACGTGGTGCGGGTATCGGATGCCCGTCAGGCGCTGGCGCAGATCTCGGCGGCGTTTTTCGGCTTTCCCCAGCGGGAGCTGACCATCATCGGTATCACCGGTACCAAGGGCAAGACCACCGTGGCGGAGACGGCCTGCTCCGTCATGAACCGCATGGGTCTGGCCTGCGGCGTCATCGGCTCCAACGGGGCCGCCTACGCCGGGAAGCACGTGGGAACCAGCAATACCACACCGGAGAGCTACGAGCTGATGCGGCTGTTTCGGGCCATGCGGGACGAGGGCGTCCGGTATGTGGTGATGGAGGTGTCCTCTCAGGCGCTGGCCCGCCACCGGGTGGACGGCATCACCTTCGATACGGCGGTGTTCACCAACCTCTCCCCGGACCACATCGGCACCGAGGAGCACCCGGACTACGCCCACTACCGGGACAGCAAGAAGCGGCTGTTTGCCCAGTGCCGCCACGGCATCTTCAACGCCGACGACCCGGAGGCGGAGTACATGATGGCGGGCAGTCCCTGCGAAAAGAGCACCTATGCCATTCACCGTCCGGCGGATCTCCGGGCGGAGGGAGTGAACATCCTGAAGGCCGGGGACCTGTTCGGTATGGAGTTCACGGCGGCCGGCACCACCTACCACATTCGGATGCCGGGGGAGTACAACGTCTACAACGCTCTGGCGGTGGTGGCACTGGTGGGGCGTTATACGGACCGCACCTGCGAGTTGGCGGAGGCCCTCAGCTATGTGACGGTGCCGGGCCGGTTCGAGGTGCTGCCGGACGTGATGCCGGGATGTACCGTGGTGCTGGATTTTGCCCATAACTCCATCAGCATGAACGCCCTGCTGCAAACGGCCCGCAGCTACGATCCGGCTCGCATCATCGCCGTGTTCGGCACCGGCGGCCGCACCAGAGTGCGCCGCCACCAGCTGGGGGAGGCAGTGGCCAAGGGGGCCGATTTGGCCATTATTACCACCGACGACCCGGATCGGGACGACCCGGCGGAGGTCATTGCGGACATTGCCACCTGCTTCGGCCCCGGCAGCTGCCCCCATGTGGGTATTGTGGACCGCCGGGAGGCGGTGCGCTATGCGCTGGAGCAGCTGTGTCCCGGCGATATGCTGCTGCTATGCGGCAAGGGCCGGGAGGGATACCAGCTGGTGCAGGGGAAGAAGATCCCCTACGACGAAGAGGAGACAGTCCGCTCCTGCGCCCGTGAGCTGCTGGAGTCCCGCCCACAGGCCCTGTGACCGGGATAAGGAAGGCTTCCTACAAGATAAAAAGAGACGGTGCGGCATAAGTTATCCACGCACAAGGACAACATGAATTGCGTTCAGAGCATATAAATCGGCGGCAATATACCTAATTAGGTATATTGCCGCCGATTTTATCAATTTCGATTCCTTATGGTAGACACACGAATAGCGGTCAACGTGGGAAATGATCGACTCGGATATTTCTAAAAACAGTCTGCTGCCTGCATCCGTTTTCGCATCAGGCCCAGACTTCCTGCAGCACCCGGATGGCGTTACCGCCGATGACCTTGGCAATATCCTCATCGCTGTAGTTGTGCTTTACCAGCCAGCGGATAATGTTCCAGCTGGATTCGGTGGGGTTCTCCAGATACTTCACATAAGGGACCTCTTCATACTCCGCACCGGTCTTGGAGGTAGCGGCGATGGACAGTGCCTGTGCAAAGGCATGATGCACGCCCACGTGATCACCGTACAGGCAATCCACGCCAAAGCCCACATGGTCGATGCCCACCATGTTTTTCACATATTCAAAGTGCTCCATAAAGCTGTCCAGATCGTGGGTCATCTTGGTTTTGGACATAGTGGTGTGGGGAGCGGCCTCAATGCCGACCACGCCGCCCTTGGCAGCAACGGCCTGAATCATCTCATCGCTGGCCATCCGCTTGGTGTTCCACACGCCTTTTGCACCCACATGGCTCATAATGATCGGCTTCTTGGAATAGGTGATTGCATCATAAGCAGTCTGAGGGCCGCAGTGGGATACGTCAATGAGCATACCCACCTTGTTCATTCGCTCTACGCACTGCTTGCCGAACATGGTCAGGCCGCCGTCATGGACCTCCTTGCAGCCGTTGCCCAGCGCATTGCTTTCGGAATAGGTCACACCCAGCTGGCGGACGCCCAAGCCGTAGAGAATATCGATGCGGTCTACCTCGTTTTCAATAGGAGCGGCTCCCTCCACCACAAATACCATGGCGATCTTTCCGGCCTTCTTGGCGGCAAAAATGTCATCCACGGTCTTACAATGGATAATAAAATCCTGATGAGCCAGATCGCACAGCCGCATACCCAGATCGTGAATGATGTCGATCCACTTCCAGCCGCCGGGACTGGAGATGATATTCACACCGTCCATCATATTGTCGAAGATGCAGTCAATATTGGAATAGGACAGTGCTTCATAACCGCAGATAGCGCGGCCCTGCCGCATGGAATCATAAATGTGGTCAATGCTGGACATATCCTTTGGGTAAAATGTAGGGTGATCGTGAAGGCTGATGTAAGGATGCTTCTTCAGGATCTCCTGCACCATGGCTTCCTGATCCGGCTCCAGCTCTACAACATGGCGTCCGGCCCAGTCCCACTGTGCCCATTCGATCTTTGGATAGTCCTTGCCCTCTTCCAGATATTCATAAGCCTTATAACCCTTGTAAGCAGGTTTTTGTACAAAGTTCATCAGTTCAAACACCTTTCTTCATAATCTTTTTTGAAAAGAGGGGGGCTCCCGCAGGAGCCCCCCTCTCTCCATGCAACCATTACATACGAATCAGCAGGGGTGCTTTATTTCGCATGGACGTTGACAAAGTTGGCGCAGGCCAGGAACGCGCTATTGCCGGGGGACAGGTGCCAGCCGGTGAAGTTGGTGGTGTCAGCGGCATAGGTGTTGTTGGGCACGAACAGGTGGCAGCAGGGCAGGTTCTCCACAAACCACGTCTGCCATTGGTTCAGCAGCTCCACACGCTTGTTGTAGTCGGTTTCGCTCTGCATGGCATTGAGCAGATCCTCCTGCTCCTGGCTGTTGAACTCCATGAAGTTCAGAGTCTGGCCGATGCCGAAGATCGTCAGCAGGGTGGTATCCACATCGTCGATGGTTCCCCAGCTGCTGTAGCTGATGTCATACTTGTGGCCCTGAGTCACGTTGGCAGAGAAAGTTGCGGCGTCCACAGGCTGCAGCTTCAATTCCACGCCGGCCTTGGCAAAGTCAGAGGACAGAATGGACATGACGCCGTCCACATTGGCCATCGTGCCCTTGTAGGTAATGGTGAAGCTCAGAGGCTTGCCATCGGCGCTTTCACGGATGCCGTCGCCGTTGGTATCCACATAACCGGCGTTCTCCAAAATGGAGGCGGCGGCAGCGGTATCAAACTCAGGCTGACGGATGTTGGAAGCGGTAAAGTCACTGTAAACGGGGCTGATAGGCGTGTACATCGGCGTTGCAGCGCCGGACATGGCCACGCTTACCAGAGCCTCACGGTCGCAGCTGGCGGCCAGAGCCTTACGAACGTTCACATCCTGCAGCAGTTCGTTGGACTGAGAGAAGGTGAGGAGCGTATAACCAAGGGAGCCAACAGATTCGATCTGATAGTTGGAGTTGCTCTGCAGCTGAGAAATGGAAGATGCGCTGAGGAAGTTGGCACAGACATCGACCTCGCCGTTCTGCAAGGCCAGCACCATAGCATTCTCGTCGGTGTACACGCGGAATACCACTTCATCAATGCAGGCTCCGGCACCGTCATTGGCCTGAGTGAAATAGGGATTGCGCTTCAGAGTGACATACTCGCCGTCCACCCACTCGGAAACATAGTAGGGACCGTAACCAGCGCCGGAGTAAGAATAGGTAGTGGGCTCTTCCACAGAGGACCACTCGCTCTCACGCATCACGGGTATCCAGTTGCCGGCGCCCTTCCAGAAGTTCACGTTTCCGGAAGTCAGAGCAAATTCCACGGTGCGCTCATCCGGGCAGGAGGACTTTTCAAAATCCACCAGACCATAGTAGCTGTCGAAGAAGCCGATGTGATGCTCCACACCGTACTTGGCGGTGAACAGCAGATCCGCAGAAGTGACGGGGGTACCATCATTCCAGTAGAGCTCCTTCAGCTTGATGGTCCAGACGGTGCAGTCCTCGTTGGCCTCGGAGGACTCAGTCAAATAGTCATACTTGTTGCCGTCATCATCAATGGCAACGAGGTTGGGGCAGACCAGATTCATGATGGTTGCAGAATTCAGGTCATTCTGGCACCAGATATTCATGCTCACGGGAGCACTGTTCAGGCCCACCTGTATGGTGCCGCCGGTCTTGGAACCTTCGGCAGTGTCATCATCCGCCGGCTTTCCGCCGCAGGCTGCCAGGGAAAGCACCAGGCAGAGAGACAACACGAGTGCAAGAAATTTTTTCATATTGTTACCTCCAGTAGTATTTCATCACAGCTTCACTGCAACGTTTGAAATTGATTGGGCTGACACTCAGCCCTGGGCATTTTTCCGAAGGACACGACCTGCGTAGGTTCTCAGCAGGTCACCGTCTTTCAGTTCGACCTTGCCGTTGCATAGCACCAGATCGCAGCCGGTGGCATTCATCTGCGGTGTTTTGTACTGCATCTGATCCATCTCCGGATACCGGTAGTTGGGCAGATCGATCACGGCGATATCGGCGTAATTGCCTTCCACCAGGCGGCCCCGCTTATAGATGCCGAAGTGATCGGCCACCATGCTGGTATTTCTGCGGACAACCTCTTCATAGGGAACGCCCTTGCCCACATACATCTGGGCGAAGATGGCGAACCCGCCCCGGCGTCGGATCTCGTACCAATCGTAAGGATCCGCAGGATCTCCCATGATGGTGTCACTGCCTACGGAAACATAGGGATTCTTCACGATGGATTCACAGTGGTCGATGAAGTTGCTGGGCACATTGGCGGCGGGTGCGTTGAGCCAGAACACATAGTTCTTCTCATCCCCCAGCAGATCCAGCATGCACTCATCCTCGTCGATGCCCCGCTCCTGCGCAATATCCCGGACAGATCGGTTTTCCAGATGGGGATCATCGGAGTTGACGATATAGACCTTGTCCTTAGGACCGGCAAAGGTATAGTTATCCTTCTTGATCATTGCCCGGCCCTCAGGCGTATGCAGCGCCCTCTTAACACCCTCAATGCCCTGACTGAACAGCTCGTCACTGAGGGCCATGGTGAACAGCAGCATCCGCTCCTTGCCGGTGCAGTGTCCCACACTGCTGGGAATCACATCGATCCGGGCGCGAACGCCGTCTTCTTCGATGGCTTTCAGAGCAATGTCATATGCCTCGGGCACAGCGGAAGCCAGATGGGAGATCTGGATCTTGGCACCGGTGCGGCGGCCCACCTCGCAGAATTCCGCAGTAGACTCGGGAATACCGATCTGGTGGCGGAGATGGGCTGCGGAAACTGCGTCATATCGTTTGATCTGACTGACTACATTGCACAGTTCCTCCATAGAGGCATACCGGCTGGGGACATAGTCCAGACCGAAGGAAATACCCCAGGCGCCCTGATCCATGTTGTGGCGGATGATATTTTCGATTTGTGCCTGCTCCAGCTCGTCCGGCGCCCGGTTATAGGCACCATGCATCACATACTGGCGGATACTGCCGTGGCCCAACAGGGTGACAAAGTTGCAGTTGGTTCCCACCTGTTCCACGGCCTGAGCATACCCCTCAAAATCATGCCAGTCGGGCCAGTCCCGCAGATAGCGCTGATACTGCTTCAGTCCCACAAGGCCGTTTCCCAGATAATAGTCCAATACTTCCTTTTTATGTCCGGGTGTAATGCTGTGGCTGCAATTGCCGTTCACCAGCGTGGTCACGCCCTGACGGATATAGGACTCATAGCGCCCATCGTCAAAGCAATACCATTCCTCGTGAACGTGGGGGTCGATAAGGCCGGGAATCACGTATTTGCCGGCGGCATCGTATACCTCGGCAGCAGGCTCCTGAATATCAGGGGCAATACGGGCTACCTTGTCACCCTTTACCGCAACATCCGCTTTAACAGCAGGTTTTCCGGAGCCATCCACTACCAAGCCGTTTTTAATCAGATAATCATACATACGTTTCTACTCCTTTCTAATCACTCTCTGGATTTAGGGCTGAGACTGTCATTGATGGCCGTTCCCAGCAAATTGAAGCAAACCACATACACGACGATGCACAAGCTGGGCAGCAGCCACCACCACCAGGGATTGGGGGAGCTGATCACGGCGTTCTGCCCCCACGCCCGCTTGAGCATGGTCCCCCAGCTCCAAGTGGTCGGATCACCCAAGCCAAGAAAGCTCAGGCTGGCTTCCGTCAACACGGCGGAGGCCATCACCAGTGTCATATTGACGAACACCGGGCCGGTAGCGTTGATGAGTATGTGTTTGAAGAGGATCCGGGGCTTGGAGAGTCCCAGACAGGTGCAGGCCTCAATATACTGCATCTCCCGGATCTTCATGGTGCTGTTCTTCGTTACACGGGCCAACTGCGGCCAGGAGAAGATACCTAAGATGATCGCCACGTTGGTAATAGAGGTTCCCATTACCGCCGCAATAATGATCATCAGCGGCAGCATGGGCAGCGTCATAAAAATGTCAATGAAGCCGTCGATCACTTCCCGGAGCCAGCCGGTGTTATAGCCGCACAGCAGGCCCACCGGTATGCCGATCACGCCGGCAATGAGCATAGCCATAACGGAAACGTACAGCGAGGTGCGAGCACCCCAGACCAGTTCTGCAAAAATATCCAGACCAATGTTGTCGGTCCCCAGCCAGTGCAGAGCGCTGGGAGCCTGAAGAATATCCTGCGTGTAGCCATCTGGTTTGGCGATCAGCATCGGCCCCACCAGACCGATCAGCAGGATCAGCAAGACGCCGATCATGCCGATCATACCGTTGCGATTACGTACAAAATAATAGAGGAAGCCTTTTCGTTCTTTCATAATCAACCTCCTAGCTTGATTCGGGGATCCAGCCAAGCGACCACAAGGTCAGTGAGAAAGCTCATGATTACCACGGCTACCGCCATCACAAGAAACGCACCCTGAAGCACCGGGTAATCCAGTGCATTCACAGCGTCATAGACCATCCGACCGATGCCCGGCCAGGAGAATACCGTTTCCGTCACCGTGGCGCCGCCTACCATGAATCCGATCTGCATACCGATGACCGTCACCGTGGGGATCAGTGCGTTTTTCAGCGCATGGACACGAAGTACACGCCCCTTGTTATTTCCCTTGGCGTAAGCGGTGCGAATATAGTCCTCATGCAGCACATCGATCATGCTGTTGCGGGTATACAGCACCGCATTGGCAAGGTTGGTGATGGACAGGGCGATGGCGGGAAGGATCAGATGCTTGGCAACATCGCCGTAATAAGACCAGCCGGTGCCCTTGGGCGGCGTATACGCACCGCCGGTAGGCAGCAGCTTCAGCTTAAAGGAAAAAATGTACAACAGTAGGAACGCCATAAATGGAATGAACACAGATATTCCCATCGTCACCAGTACGCTGATGACCCGGTCCGAAAGTTTTCCTTTGTGGGCTGCCGCGTACAAGCCCACGCTGATACCAATCAGAATGACGATCAGCATGACTGCCGCCAAAAGCAGCAGCGTCCAAGGCAGCTTTTCCGCAATATACTGGGAAACCGGAATTCGCTTGGCAAAGCTGCTTCCCAGATTGCCATGAAGCAATTCCTTCATATAGAGGCCGTACTGGGTCAGCTTCGACTGGTCCAGGCCGAACTCCTCGATCAGCGCCTGCTGCGCCTCCTCGGACATCTGGGGACTGACCATCAGATCTACGGGATTGGAGGGCATAGCGCGGACAATAAAGAATACCAGCGTCACGGAGAGCAGGATCGTCAGAATACCCCGCCCGAGACGTTTCAGAAGATAACGAACCATCGATCAACCCTCCTTTGCAAAGTGACAGCGCACGCAGTGATCAGGCCCCACCGTTTTCATGTCCGGCTCCTGCTCGAAACAAATAGGCTTTGCCATGAAGCAGCGTTGGCAGAATCGGCAGCCTGCCGGAGGATCTACTGCGCTGGGAATATCTCCCTCCAGCAGGATCCGCTCCTTGTGGAGCGTGATGCTGGGCTCCGGTACAGCGGAAAGCAGAGCCCGGGTATATGGGTGGATATTGTCCCCCGTCAGTTCACTGTACGGGGCGATCTCCATGACCTTGCCCAAGTACATCACCATGACCCGGTCGCTGATATAGCGAACCACCGCCAAATCGTGGCCAATGAACACATAAGTCAGATGAAACTGCTCCTTCAGACTTTGAAACAGGTTCAAAATCTGCGCCTGTACGGAAACATCCAGTGCGGAAACGGACTCATCGCAAAAAATCAGCTTTGGATTCACCGCCAAGGCCCGGACGATGCCGATACGCTGCCGCTGACCGCCTGAGAACTCATGGGGATATCGGTCGAACACCGCAGGCTGCAGCCCCACGACTTCCAGCAGGTGCTGGATCTTTTCCTTTGCCTCAGCATAACTGGATGCCTGACCGTGAAGCAGCATTGGCTCGGCGATCGCATTGCCGATCTTGATTTTCGGGTTCAGGCTGGCGTAGGGATCCTGAAAGATCATCTGTATTTCGCTGCGCAGGCGACGCTTTTCGCCGGCAGATACTTTGAAGTCCGTAATGTCCTCTCCCTGATAAAACACCTGCCCGGAGGTGGAGGGCGTCAGCGCAAGGATCGTTCGGGCCAACGTGGACTTACCGGAACCGGATTCTCCCACGATTCCCAGCACCTCGCCGGGATAGACTTCGAAACTGACATCCTCTGCGGCGTGTACGTATCTCTGTTTTTCAATCAGCTTTCGCTTTTTCACAGGGAACATCTTAGTCAGATGTTCTGCTTTCAAAATGGGGGTTTCCTTTTTTTCACTCATGGTACGGTTCCTCCCCTTCAAAGTTCATCCAGCATTGAACGATATGGTCTTCTCCCACCCGCTTTACCGGTGGAATTTTGGTGCGGCACTCCTCCGTGCAGTGTTGGCAGCGATCCGCAAACCGACACCCTTCCTTAAAATCATACACAGTAGGCACAGTGCCGGGTATGGTGTAGAGCGGCTTCTTTTCACTGCGCATAGTAGGTACGGAGGCCATCAGTCCCTGAGTGTAGGGATGCAGCGGGTTGTCAAAAATCGCTTTCAGTGTGCCACGCTCAATGGCACGTCCCGCATACATCACCACCACCTCCTCGCAGATCTCTGCCACGATCCCCAGATTGTGCGTAATCAGCATCAGACTGCCGGAGGATCCCTTCAGGCGGCGCATGATATCCAGGATCTGCGCCTGGATCGTTACATCCAATGCGGTGGTCGGTTCGTCGGCGATCAGTATGGCGGG
>ENA-OZRO01000371-OZRO01000371.1-human-gut-metagenome-genome-assembly--contig:-NODE-371-length-19369-cov-5.565859_pt1 | contig 19369 bp, 10 predicted proteins | sample MGYA00243267_ERZ653941 | MGnify/ENA primary metagenome ERZ653941 (study PRJEB26926, sample SAMN06164615) | human gut metagenome | biome: ENVO:00009003; feature: ENVO:2100002; material: ENVO:00002003... | reverse complement strand
CCTATTAAGTCGTCGGCAGCGTCAGATGTGTATAAGAGACAGCTATCATGATGAATGCTGATATAGAAGTGCGCAATGCTGGCCAACTTCAAAGCTACGATAAACAGTATGAGGAACTCGAAGCAACCCGTGACCATAATAGCAGCACAGAATACGAATTCTTAAAATATTTATATGAGCATAAGCTTCGTCTACCAGATAAAGCCCAGCCAATGTTTCCAGAAAAATATTATGTGCAACCAGACTTCATATATGGTGATAGAATCGTGGTATTTTGTGATGGTACACCCCATGATTTACCAGAAGTGCAGGAAGATGATAGAAAGAAAAGAGAAGTGCTTGAAGATGCCGGCTATGTAGTCATCGTTTGGTACTACAAAACGCCATTGGCAGAGTTCGTATCTGCACATTCAGACATATTTACTCCAATAAGTTAATTGAGATGGAATATAAAACAGGAACACTTGTTGAATTTCGCTCACGTCCATGGGTGGTTCAACAGTCATCAGATAAAGATATATTAATTATAAAACCTTTAGGTGGTACAGATGCCGAAGTTATCGGTCTGTATAAGCCATTATATAAAGACCAACTAAATTCAATGGTCTGCTCATATAATTTTCGCAAGCCCTCATCTGATGATGTGGGAGCGAATAGTTATCCTGAGGCAGCACGTATTCTTTATAATGCGTGCCGATTATCATTTCGTGACATAGCAGGACCATTCCATTGTTTAGGACGACTTTCTTTTGAACCTCGCCCCTACCAAATGGTTCCCCTCATATTGGCCCTGAAACACCAGGTTATACGTTTGCTGATTTCAGATGATGTAGGTATAGGTAAGACTTTGGAATCTTTATTAATTGCTAAAGAACTTTTGGATCGCAAAGAGATTCAACGTTTTGCTATTATATGTTTGCCACACCTATGCGAGCAATGGCAGAATGAAATTCGCGATAAATTTGGGCTGGAAGCCGAAATTATCCGCTCCAGCACAATAAGTCGTTTGGAAAAGAATATGCGTGCCAATCAAAATGTGTTCCGCGATATACCCTTCCAAATCATTTCTATAGACTATATTAAGTCTTCAGACCGAAAGCCAATGTTTCTACAACATTGTCCGGAATTTATCATAGTGGACGAAGCACATACTTGCGCGAAGCCCAAAGGTGCCAACAAGAGTCAGCAGCTACGCCATGCTTTACTTTCTGATTTGTCTAAATCAGAAAGGCATATCGTACTTCTTACTGCAACTCCGCATAGTGGAAATAATGAGGAATTTCAATCACTTATCGGGCTCTTAAAACCTGAGTTTGAACATTTCACATTGGAAGATGCTCGCCAACGTGAAGAACTGTCACATTATTTTATCCAACGCCGTCGTGCAGATGTTAAACCTTATGTAGGAAATGATATGATATTTCCTACTCGCGTTCAATTTGATGCCAAATATGAGTTAAGTGCTCAGTACCATGCTCTCCTTATGAACATTATAGACTATGTACGTGAAGGTGTCAAAGTTGCACGCTCTTTAGGTAAAATAAAACAACGCTATATTTACTGGGATCTATTGGCTCTTATCCGAGGTGTGATGTCAAGTCCAGATGCAGGTATTAGCATGCTACAGAACAAAATAAACAAACGCTCTAATGATTCTGAAAATGTAGCAGAAGATAACGACAAGATTTATAAATTTAATGATGCATTAAAAGATGGGCTTTTCAATGATGATGTAATTCCTGAATCATACGAGGAATCATCAAATAGTGAGAAGAACAAGTTCCGTTCATTCATTTCAATCCTTCGAGAAATCAAAGAAAAGGAACAAGATAACAAAGTTACAGAATTGGCAAAGAATGTTGAGTTTGCCTTAAATTCTGGATATGCTCCAATAGTCTTTTGCCAATATATACAGACAGCAGAATATTGTAAAGACTATATAGCCAAACATTTATCTGGTAATAAAAAATACAAAGATGTATCGGTTGAAGTGATAACCAGTCGACTTACGGATGAAGACCGTAAAATGAAGATTGAAGAATTAGCTAAAGCACCTCGCCATGTATTAGTATGTACTGATTGCCTTTCAGAAGGAGTAAATCTTCAAACGGGTTTTAATTGTGTTATTCATTATGATTTACCATGGAACCCCAATCGTATGGAACAGCGTAACGGTCGTATAGATCGCTTTGGACAGACTGAAAAGGAAGTTGCGATTTTTACGCTCTTTGATGAAGACACGAATCCTGTCGACAAAATCATCATGAAAGTACTTTATCGTAAGCAAAATCAGATTCGAAAATCATTAGGTATTTATATCCCAATTGCCGATAATGATTCTACGCTTATGGAGAGTATTATGGAAGAGATTATTGTACTCGACACGAAAAAGGAATTTATTAAACAGCCGACTCTTTTTGATATGGAGTGGGCTTCAGAAACGGTTGAAGAACATGATAAACGTATTCAACGAGCTGTGGAAATTGAAAAGAAATCACATACCTACTTTGCCCATAATACGAAAGCAATGGATCCGACCCGGTTGATTGAAAGTCTGAATGAAGCCAAAAAGGTTATAGGTGATATTTACGATACAAGGGATTTCGTTATCGGAGAATTACGACATGCCGGTATCAATGTGAAAGTGGATAGTATTCCACTGTGCTATTCCTTCCAATTTATCGAACTGCCAGAAAATTTGAAATCCTACTTTCAACGGACGGTAGATAAAAAAGGAACAGTGCGGATTTCATTTGCTTCGCCTACTCCTAAAAACTACATGTATATTGGACGTAATCACACTTTCGTAGAAGATCTTTCAAGGAGTGTTGTCAATGATACAATCAACGGCGGAGACTTGGGAGCTTGCCGTGCAATGGTTATAGAGACAAACAAGGTTGATATGGTTACTACCGTACTCCTTATGCGAGTCCGATCTGTAATTAGCGAGACAAAACACAACGATAATCAATTGGTTGGTGAGGAAATGATATTCTTTGGGTATAAGGGGAAAGTAGACAATCATGATTTCATTTCAGAGGCTGAATGCCAAAATCTTTTTTTGGATTCACAGCCAACCGGTGATATTGACTTAGCTGCTCAACGCAATATCTTCAACCACCGGTTAGAATGGATCAACAATGAAGCGACACTACGCCTACATACCGACGACATTGCCACAGAACGGGCAAATAACCTGGTACGTTCGTTTGCACGATACCGTACGTATCTTTCAGAAGCAGAATATCAGGTAGTAAAGCCTATTCTTCCCATGGATGTTATAGCTGCGTTTGTTTATACGCCCAAAGTATCACATTTATAAAGCAAACTATTGGATATGGATTATACTTCTATACATATATATGGCCATCTTCTCTCAGATGATATTTTACATGAAATAGAGACTGAATCTTCCATGCAAGGTAACCGTGAACAAGATTTTAATCTTGATGTTTCGCTCACGGCCAAAATTGATAATGCATGGAGCAGTCTGCGTAACGATTGGAAACTATTTTCTGAACGTAACTCTCTTCGCGACCCATACGGAACGAAAGCTGTACGTCGTCTCATGGAACGGTTCTTTTCGAGTCTTGATTATCAGTTAGATTATCAACCTACACAAATTGAAGTAGGCGAACGTAAGTTCGACATACCTTATATTTGTCCCGAATTGGACCAAATGCCAATTATTATAGTCGGTGATAAAACTGGTGATGCAGAATTAGATCTTCTCGACAAATGTACACTCGACCAGCGAATCAAAGGTGAACGCCGCCAAAAGTCACCTCAAGCTACTATGCTTGACTATCTCAATAATACCGAACATGTATATGGCATTGTCACTAATGGTCAAGTTTTACGCCTTATTCGTAACACCGGACAATTAGTCAAACTTACATACATTGAGTTCGACATACGTCGTATGGTCGAAGAAGATCATTATGCAGAATTCTGCCTGTTGTTCCGACTGATGCATACTTCCCGTTTCACACACAGCGGGGACGATGCCTGTATCATGGAACAATGGTTCAATCGCTCTATTGAAAGCGGCAACCGCATTCGTGCAGGGTTGAGTGATGCCGTTCAAAAAGCAATGGAAATACTGGGACGCTCAGTGGTATGTGGAAAAGGTGCAGGTAATGAAGTATTCAGACAGGCTGTCATCAATGGTGAAGCAAACGCACAGACTTTGAATAAAGAACTGATTCATTTTATTTACCGATTATTATTTCTCTTTATTATTGAAGACCGCAATCTGGTATACAATATCGGTGCTCCGGATACAGATAATGATTATGATCAAAAAGTTCGTTGCCAGGACATTTACAAGAAATATTATGCAGTGTCTCGCTTACGTGGCTTGTCAGAGTTACCCTATTTGCGCAATGAACGCTACTGCGACTTATGGGAAGGGTTAATGGATTCTTTCCGACTTTTTGAGGATGAAACATTTGGAGCTCCACTCTTTATCAAACCTCTTGGAGGCGTATTATTCGCTTCTGAGACATTGCATTATTTACGTCAATGCCAGATTACCAATGAGCAGCTTCTGGCTGCTTTCTCTTGCCTAAATGAGTTTAGGGACGAGAAGCAAAATCGGGTAAAGATTAATTATTCATCTCTTGATGTAGAAGAGTTTGGGTCAGTATATGAGGGTATTCTTGAAATGCGTGCTATCATTACGCAGGGAACATCCATCTCAGAGTGGAACTTTACTTTTGGCGCAGGTCTTGATCGGAAATCATCTAGTTCCTACTATACACGTCCGGACCTCGTGCAAAGTCTTATTCGTACAACCTTGGAGCCGGTAATTAAAGAGCGTATGGCCAAATGTCAGACCACTGAAGAAAAAATTCGTTCACTACTCTCCATGAAAGTCTGTGATGCCGCCAGTGGTTCAGGTCATATTATTTTGGCCATGGCTCGAACTTTAGCCTGGTATATATGTGCCTTACGTACCGGTGAAGACAATCCGGCTTCGCTCGACTATCGTGAAGCGCTTCGTGAAGTAATTCAGAAGTGTATCTATGCAGTAGACTATAATCCCGATGCTGTAGAACTTTGTAAAGTTGTGCTTTGGATAGAAGGCTATTGTGCTGGGAAACCACTTTCTTTCCTTGACCATCATATTCGTTGCGGAAACTCTGTTGTTGGAGTGACCAACCTTGACGTACTCCTTGATGGAGTTCCCAAAGAAGCCTTCACTGCTGATAATAAAGAAACCAAGAAAAGAATTATTGAGCTCAACAAACAGGCCCTTAAAGATGTCGACTTAGTTCGTAGTGGAAGAAATATAGGCTTATCTGTCACCTTGTTCAGTCAGGATATTGCTATTCAAAACATTGATAGCGAACAAATCGGACTGGCCGGTAAGGTAAAAGAAATAAATGATTTACCAGAAGACTCTCTTTTACAAGAGCTTACAAAGCAATCAAAATGGGAAGAATTGATGCAATCTCCTCGTGTAGAATGTCTACGACGAGCTTGTGATATATATGTTTATAGTTTCTACAAACAATTCCATGCAACAGATTTGACTTCTATATTTGATAGTGAGACCGAAACATTTACCCCATTCAATATTCCCTATACCCGTACAGTCTATAATGCTTTACAAGAGATAAAGTATCTTGATTATACAGCTGAAGAGATGGAAGGTTTACAGGTCCTTCCTGATTCGTTCAAGCAAGAAGTGAACGAAGTGGCACAGGCCAATCGTTTCTTCCACTGGTGCGTTGAGTTTCCCGAGGTCTTTGCTGATGGAGGCGGATTTGATGTGATGTGCGGTAATCCACCTTGGGATAAGATCAAGGTGGAGGATAAAAGATGGTTTGAACAGAATGGCCGTGCGGACATTGTAAATGCGGGAACCACAGCACAACGCAAACAGGCTATTGCAAATCTGCCAATAACTAATCCTGAACTTTATGAGGCATACCAGTTGGCATTGGCGAATGCCGAGGCCATGAGCCGTTATGTTCGCTTTAGTGGGCGTTTCCCAATGACAGCAACTGGAGATATTGATTTATATCCTTTATTTGCTGAACATTGTTATAATTGCACACGAGAAGCGTGGGGATTGGTATTGCCCACTGGTATTGCAGTAAATGATTCAACAAAAGACTTCTTTGCAAGACTCATTAATGACAATCGATTAATATCATTATATGATTTCGTAAATAGAGAAAAAATATTTGATATTGCTTCTCTAGCAAGATTTTGTCTTCTCACTGCTGGTCACAAACAAGATACTCCCCGTGAAGTCTCGGGCGGATTTTATCTAACCCGACTAGATCACCTGCTTGATCCGACAAAAATCTATAAGCTCAAAACATCAGACTTTGAACGCATCAACCCCAATACAAAAACATGTCCTGTATTTCGAACGAATCAAGATGCAATGCTTACCACCCAAATTTATCGACAGTGCAAGGTTCTAATAAATGATGCAACGAAAGAAAACATTTGGCATATAAAGTTTGCAAGGATGTTTGACATGTCCAACGATTCGCATCTTTTCGATACCTACTCTCAGCTCGTCGATAAAGGAGCTAAATTAGAAGGAAATAAATTCCTGTTGAATAATCAATTTTATGTTCCGCTATATGAGGGAAAAATGATTTGGCATTATAATCACCATTTCGGAACGATCAACGAAGGAACAAAGGAGAAGCCTGCTAGACAAATGGCTATGCCAACATCCGATGAATTAAAAAATCCCAATCATAACATTATGCCATGGTATTGGATTCCCAAAGAGGATATGGATAATAGACTTATAAAAACTGATGCCAAAGGTAATATTATATGGGAGTGGTCACATAAATGGCTTATTGGATTTCGAGACATAACAAATGCAACTCATGATAGAACATTTGTTATATCACTTATTCCCGACGCCTGCGGCGTCGGGAATAGTGCCACGCTCCTCTTTGTGGAGCGTGGCACTATGCCCGGAGCGCTGCTTTTGGGAATGATGTCCTCATTAGTATTTGATTATACAACAAGACAAAAAATTGGAGGAAGTCATGCGAGTATCAGTTTTGTGAAACAATTTCCAGTCCTTACTCCCGAACAGGTTTCCACATCGGGTTACGAACAGGACATTGTGGAGCGTATAGCACGCCTTTGCTGGTTCAACCACGACTTGGATGGTTGGATGGAAGAGTTGCGAGAAGAGTGCCCAGCAGAGTATGACCTTCCTGAAGAACCAGTCATATGGGATGAAGGGCAACGAGCTGTGTGGCAAGCCGAACTGGATGCCATCTTTGCTCATTTATATGGTCTTACCACTGAGGATCTTCGCTATATCCTTGATCCCGAAGATGTGTGTGGCAAGGGCTGTATCAACGAAACATTCCGCGTGCTCAAAGAACGGGAACACCGAGAACTTGGCGAGTACCGTACCAAACGCTTGGTTATGGAGGCATGGAATAAATTTGGATTTGACAGATAGGATAACTATAAAACTTTAAAATAAATGAAAAAGAAAGATGATTTAACTACTGGCTTATTTAGAATGTCCGCATTGATTTATGCAAATAATAATGACGGCATTATTTCAAGTAAGCAGATTTGCAAAAAAGTAATAGAAGATTCTTTGATAAAGATTTCAACGACGGCTATTCCCTTATCTGAACTAATGTTGTATATACAGGAAAATTATGGGGGATTATCTTTTTCATACGAAGAACTAGAAAACATTATAGACACTCCAAAATATAAGGAACATTTTGATTCATATATAGATAATGACGTTAAAATGGTCTCCTTAAACGAAAAAAGGAGAATAACTTTGGAGAATCTTCCAAAAGTAAAAAACCTCCAAACTTATATTGAGGAATATATTGCAAATAATGGCATAGATCCAAATAAAATTGAAATATTCAGACAATTTTTCTATGGTGTTTTCACTACCAACTTGTCAGCTTATAAAAAACTATTACAAGAGAATTACTCGATAGATGTACCAGATGAATCATATAGTGAAGAGGACAGATTATTAATTAATGGTTTCCTAAATAGTGAAGACCCAGAAAAAAATAAAGCGATTTATAACTTTGCAAGTTCCGCATTAGAGTTTTGTATGATGACAAATAAAAAAAATACGACTCTGGAATTTAACAATCTCAAAAACAAAAATCTCTATCTTGATACAAATATTATTTTTAGAGCGATTGGACTGAACGGTGAAGATCGGAAGATTAGAACTCAATCATTTTTGAGTAATATTGCTAGGAGTAATTTACAACAGCATATTTTCATCACAAAAAAAACTGAACAAGAATTTAGGGAAACACTGTCTTATCAATTAGAAAGATTGGAAGATGCTCTAAAACCGACGCCCAATGTTAATCCTAAGGTTTATAATGAATTTATTACGATTGATGGAATTTATAAACTCTATTTTAAATGGAAAGCTGGTCGCTCCAATAGTTCTATCGAGCTCTTTAAAACCCAAATTTTAGCATCATATGAATCTTTAAAAGAAACATATAAAATAACTAAAGACTCAATGGTGCCTTTTGATGAGAATAATGAAGTAATTAAAGAAAATATAAGTACATATGCATCTTCTCTACGTAATTTTGATCCTGAGAAACAGTTTACTGCTTCTGAAATTGATGCATATAATATAATGTGGATTGAACATAAACGAGAGAATTTAAATAATGATATTTTCAATACTAAGGATTTCCTTATTTCATCAGATCAGGCATTACGGATATGGGATTACAATAGAAATTCGAATGATGCCCCTATCGTTATGTTACCAAGTCAATGGCTTAGCTTAATTTTGAGATATCTTTCACGTACAGATGATGACTACAAAAGTTTCGTATGCTTTCTTAATATGAAAGTCAATAGCAGTGTGATGTCTGAAGAACAATTATTATATGCAATTGAGGGAATAAGCGAAACCACCTCAGATATCTTACAACAAAAACACCTTATTACAGAGTTAATCAAAAGTGATTATCAAAAAGAATTACGTAATCTTTCTAGTACAGAAATTATAGAAAAAACAAAATCATTTGCTCAAACAGAACAGGACAAAATAATAAACTCTTTAGTAAAGAATAAAGCGCAAAATGAAGACAATATATCCCAACTAGAAGAAATTAATAGAACCCAATCTGCAGAAATAGAAAAATTAGAAACAGAAAAAACGGAATTACAGGAATCACATAAAATTGAATTAGAGCAAAAAGATTCTGAAATATCCCAGCTGGAAAGCACTATAGAAGAACAGAAGTTAAAAAATTGGAAAAGGCCTAGATTTATATTCATATTAATAGTAAGCATATTACTTATTGCAATCTTAACTCTTTGCTTTATATATAAATCTGAGAATTGGAATATTATAAGTAAGTTAATCACATGGATAGATTCTTTAGATGATACTCAAAAGGAGATAGCTAAATCTATAACTTTTGGAACATATGGTATTTTAGTACTTCTTGTCGCATATTCTTGGGTTGCGTTATTTTCTGTTAAGAATTACAAAGATCGTAAAGGATGGCTGAAAAAAGTAGCGATTAATTTATGGAATCATATTTCTTAAATAAAAATGGACTACATAAGTCATAATTTAATCCATAAACAAAGAGGAGTATAGTATGGATTCTTGTCAATGCATGATTATAGATTTAGAGAAACGCGGTGACAAGCAAATGTTTGTCACCGAACGTGTTTCTTCTATTTACCAAAACAAGAATGGACTTTGGACTGTTCAGTTTTCGTCATCACCACGTATATTCAATTATAATCCCTCACGTTTACTTTATCTAACACATCCTGTTACAATAAATCTTGGAGAAAAAGGGCTATACATCAATAATAAACATATTAACAATGTAGCAGAATTACTACGTTTTACAGACGGTCACTACATTTTTTATCGAGTGACCTATGACAATGGCTACTATGAGAATCTGGAAGGAAACGAGGTCTATATTACCCGTAGTCCGATTGACAAAAATGAAGGTTCTATTTGGGATTATCTTCGCAAACTGGCTGCTGAAACAGGACTGATTGCGGAAGAAGATGATGAAAGTATTCTATCCAAACAATATGAATTGGTAGATGTGAAGCGTGATAATGTTCCCTTAGCTCAATACCTAGGTGACAAAACAAAATTGGCAACTTACTCCATGCCCAAACAAGTCTATTATCCGTTTGGATGCAATGCCAGCCAAAAAGCGGCCGTAGAAGCAGCGTTAACACATCAGGTAAGTATTATTCAGGGACCTCCGGGAACCGGTAAGACACAGACGATACTGAATATAATTGCCAATCTGCTGATGAAAGGTAAAACAGTATTGGTTGTATCAAACAATAATTCGGCTGTAGAGAATGTAGCTGAGAAACTAAATGGAGAAGGGCTAGGCTTCCTTGCAGCCCAACTGGGTAGCGTACAAAACAAAGAAACATTCATCGCCAACCAGCCAGAGTATCCTGCTATGACAGATTGGAAGATTGATGAACAAACAACTACAAAGAATCTGGCGAAAGACTCACTTCAAACCGTTTCACAAGGATTTGATGGCCAACTCCGGCAGGCCAAACTAAAGGCAGAATACGATGCCCTATTAAAAGAATCGAAATACAACGAAATGCGGGAAGACAACCATACAGAAGATGAATGGTTGAATGGCAAACCATCGGCTAAACTTATGAAATTGCTCAACCGCTATCAGATGATGGTTGAGAACGGACATAAGCCAGGTTTATGGTTCAGATTGCAATGGGCTTTTTCATTAGGAACTAAAATATTGACATTTTTAAATAGGAAAGCAACAGATGTCATAAACAGTTTGGAGTCGGCCTATTACTTTTCTCGAAAAACAGAATTAGAGCAAGAGCTGGAATCGATTGCTTCGGCACTCCAAAGCATAGATATACAGAAGAGTATGAAAGAACTTCGCTCCTCTTCTCTGCAACTATTGAAGGACAAGATAGCTAAACGGTACAATACTGGACAAAGGAAAAAATTTACAATCAGGGATATTAAACCCAGAACAGAAGAGTTCCTGAAAGAATATCCGGTTGTGCTCAGTACCACTTATTCGGCCAAAAGCTGTATCAGTAAAGACATGGTATTTGACTATGTGATCATGGACGAAGCCTCACAAGTGGATATCAAGACAGGGGCTCTGGCTCTATCATGTGCCATGAACGCCGTGATTGTGGGTGACGACAAACAGTTACCTAATGTGGTAAGTCGAGAAGAAGAATTAGCGTTGAAGGCTATTCAGACCACATATCAAGTGGACGACCGATACAATGCTGTCACGCACAGTTTCCTACAATCGTGCGTAGAAATATTTCGGGATGCGCCAGTAACACTGCTTAGAGAACATTATCGTTGCCATCCGAAAATCATAGAGTTCTGTAATCAACGCTTTTACAATGGAGAATTGATTGCCATGACTACAGACAAAGGAGAAAAAGAGGTATTGCAAGTGATTCGAACTGTACCCGGCAACCATGCCAGAGGACATTTCAACCAACGGGAAATAGATGTCATTACGCAAGAGGTATTACAGGAATGTACAGAGTCAAGAAGTATAGGTATTATTACTCCGTATCGAGCACAAGCTGAAGCAATCAATCAAGCTGTTGGAAAAGACATAGCCAGTACGGTACATAAGTACCAAGGGCGAGAATATGACACAATCATCATGAGCATGGTCGATAACTGTCCTACCGAGTTTTCGGATGATGCCAATCTGCTCAACGTTGCCATCTCACGGGCTAAGAACAGACTGTGCCTGGTAACAAACGGAAATGAGATGCCACAGAACTGCAATCTCAGCCAGCTGATCAGCTACATTCAGTACAACAACTTTGAGGTGAAGGCCAGCAAGTTACATTCGGTCTTTGACCTGCTTTACCGGCAATATACGGCGGAGAGATTGGCCTATCAGGCTGCCCATCCTACCGTCTCAGACTATCTGTCGGAGAATCTGGTATACGATGTCCTGTTAAAGGCCATAGCTGAATTGGGCTTGCCTCATACGAAAGTGTTGTGTCATTATCCGTTGTCCAGACTTATTGCCGACTGGGATCAACTGGATGATAAAGAGAAAGCATTTGCCGAAAGTCCTTTCTCTCATGTCGATTTCCTTCTCTACAACTCCCTTACTAAGCAACCGATGAGTGCGATAGAAGTGGACGGATGGCATTTCCATAAGGAAAGTGACGCACAACAATCACGTGATGCGTTGAAAGATCAGATCTTCACCAAGATAGGACTTCGCCTGCTTCGCATTTCTACGACAGATACAGTGAATCAGGAAACGATAAAAAAATCATTATTAGCAATTTTATGAAATTAGGATATATACACAGCAACCGAGAAGAACAAACCCGAGTCATGCAAGTATTGAAAATGACTTCGGAATCTGTAGCCCTCGACGAACTCGGCATTGGCCGTATCCGTGATGCCTTCGCGGACCGTATGTTCCCCGGAATATCTACCCTGCAAAAGCACATGAAATATTTCTCGCTCATGCCGCAACTCTATCGCAAGGCAACCGAAAAACGATATAACCGTTTGTCGGAGGTGAAAGCGGAAATTATCCGGCTGGAACGCATCATGACAAAGAATCTTTACGAAGGCAGTGCGGACAAACGAGGCATCACGGGAAGTGAGATAATTGGTAAAAATACAAACAGTTATGTAAAATATGATCCGGCATACATCTACAATTCAGGATTGCAGACTTTTGGCATCTTACGCAGTCCACAGTTGTATGAATTAATCTATTCCACTTCAAAGGCCTTGCACAATGGGCCTAAGGTGACCAAGACGGATGACGAAGATACAAATGACGATGCAGATGAGAAGTCCGGTTTGTTTCAGTTCTGCGCTTTCCCTAAGGTGGATTATGATTTTACCCAGAAATGTACATTAAACCTGACCGTAGAGGATAAAGACTTTATTGTGGATCATATATTAAACGCAGAAGCATGCCAAGGTACCTTATTACGTTACATCGTAGACAATCCTGACTTTGCGATAGCCGATAGGTTTGAACAAATTCCCTCTCGACAGTTACCGCAGGAGATTGGAGAATTGCAAGATCTGGCCCGGCGTTTCGCCGATTTCATATATATGGTGCATATCCGCTATAACTATATTTATTCACAGTACCAGGATGAAGAAATGCGAATCGAATTTCAGGAAAAGCTTGAAGAATACCGAAATAGTGGTACGAACGTAGACAAAGTGCTGAATGCCGTAAGCATACGAGAGAATAGTGGAAAATGGTTCTGCAAAGAAGTTGCGGAACGCATTGCAGCCAATGACATTGAAGAAGATGGAGGTTTGGATCAGTTGATTATCAACCGGGAACGAAGAGTAAAGGGAAATCGCAGAAAGATAGGAAATCCTGCATATATTTACGACAAGAAGAATCGTATACACTACTATAAACTCACCTACCGATGGGAAACGGTAAAAACCTTTGCCGAAGAATTAAGAAAGGAGGCGGTCAATGGCTGATGCGTTATGGAATGACATTGTCTATACAGATGTGTTGCAAAGCGATGGTTTTGTGATAGATTATGCGGTTTGTACAACCTATAGTTTGGACATGCCTTCCTTGTTGTCGGTCCCCTTTATGCTGGGCACGATGACCGATTTGACAGAGACGGCTATGCGTTCTCCTCACCTGATACTGGAGACGATTAATCAATCGGCAGGCAAGTTTGCCGTTTTCTGCAACGCCGGATGTATGGCAGTACCGCAAGCCAATTCCAAAGTGTATTCACTTCTGGAGCAGAGCGTTGTACAGGTAACGCTGCAAGCAAAAGGGGGTGGTTTCGTCAATTTTCATCCCAAAGTATGGATCATCAAAGAAACGAACCCGAACACCGGTGATCAGCAAATCAAACTGATTGTCCTTTCCCGTAACCTTACCGGCTCCAATGACTTGGATGTGGTATGTGAACTCATCGGTAAAATCGGTACCAAACCGGCTACCCGAAAAGCGCAAGGTAAGCATGCACCGCTTGTAGACTTCCTCACATGGTTAATCGCGGAAGCCGATAACCGTACTATTCGTAAAAATATGAGTTCACTCTGTAAGGACATCGACTATATTGAACGATTCGACCTTACCGATTCTCCTTTTGAGGATTACGAGTTTTTTCCTATGGGAATACCAAAATATGATGGATATACAAAGTGCTTTGAACAAAGTATGCTGAATCATGCGGCAGAAATGCTAGTCATCTCCCCCTTCGTGGACAAGAATATCTTGAATCAGATGGTCAGTTGCAGTCCGGGTACCAAAAAAACACTCATCACACGACAGGCTTCGGTTACGCAAGAAGTCATAAACTTGTTTAATGACGGTGTCTATACTCCCAAGGAAGTACTGACCGACAAGGTGGAAAAAGATGTGGCTGTCGACTTGCACGAGAAAGTGTATTTCATACGCCGGTACGAAGGCAATCTTAGTTATAATCATCTATATCTCGGTTCTACCAATGCCACCATGAATGGATTCGGACGGAATGTGGAGTTTTTACTGCACCTGAAGTTCGCTCCCTATCAATCTTCGTATGAAAAATACCAGAATGAACTGATTAACGACAGCAAGGAATGTATGTTCGAGCAGGTCCTTTCGGTACCAGAGGAAGACAGTGGAAAAGAGAATGTCACCAACGAATTGATGTTGCGTCGTGCAATTTCAGCCATTCAGCAGGCACAAGTTACGTCTGATGACGGAGGCTATACTATTACCATTCAATGTCTGGCTCACAGGATGCCTTCGGAGCCCGTTTTTCTTTATCCTTTAGGATGTGACGGCAAAGAACAAGTATTGGCTGACGGACTGACATTTAAAGATATGCCACTGGATTCATTGACCGAATTTTACACGATACGGATTGGAGACTTGCGCCGTCTGATAAAAATACAGACGGAGGGAATCCCAACCGATGAACGAGACAAAGCGATATTCCGTTCCTTTATCAATACGAAAGGAAAGTTTATCAACTATCTGGCATTCATGCTAACTGATGAGGTGGAACAGTATATATTGGAAAGCCAGCAACTGGAAAAGGAACTGGCCAATGATAACGCGTCCTCTCTGGAACAGCAAATTAGTACCTCACTTTATGAAGACATGGTGAAAATGGCCTATAAAGCCCCTGATCGCATCGCTTCTATCCGGCAAATCGTAGAGAAAGCAGACGAGACAGTCATCCCAGACCATTTCATGGAGATGTATAACACATTTGAAAACGTTCTTAAACAAATAAAACGCTTATGAGCCAGGAAGTAAAAGATTTTCAGCGTGCCACAGCAAATCGTATCCTGCATATCTATAAAAATTTAGGCCATCGACGGGTATTGCTTGCCGACGAAGTAGGATTGGGCAAGACGTTCGTGGCCAAACAAGTCATCAACTTGGTTCGTGAATGGCACAAGCAGGAGAAAGATGACTTCTTTAAGGTGGTTTATATCTGTTCGAATGCCAACATAGCCGACCAGAACATTGAAAAATTAGGGGTTGAAAATCGGATGAGCATCAGTGAGAGCCGTCTGTCAATGCAGCATCTTTATATCAAATTGGCTGAGAAACGGATTGCAGAACAGCATGAGCAGGGAGAAATGTCCGAGTCAATCATTCCGCTGACTCCTTCCACTTCCTTCCGTTTTTACAGTGCGCAAGGAACGGCCAATGAACGTGCCTTGATGTATAATATTTTATGCGGACTGACTCCATTCAAAGAGTATAAGGAAGTAATCAGTGATTTTCTTAGCTGTAAGGTAAAAAGCTGGCAGGAACTTACGAACATTTATAACGAAAAAATCAAAGAATGCGGAGATGATTATCTTCGTGAAATGCATGGTAAGTTACAGACGAGTTTGTCGGATCCTATCATCAATCAACTGATTGAATATGTACAAAATGGTTGCGACAATCGTCAGCGGGCAGACATGATCAACAAGCTGCGTCGTATTTTTGCAGAAATCAGTATAGATATGCTCGATCCGGACCTAGTCATCATGGATGAATTTCAACGCTTCAATTCGCTGCTTGAACAAGGCGATGACGAGCAATCCATGCTGGCCAACAAATTCTTTGACGACAAGCGTTCCAATACGAAAATTCTGTTACTGTCCGCTACGCCCTACAAACCTTATTCCACCCTTGAAGAGTTGAATACAAATGGGAATGACGAGCATTATCAGGACTTTATGAAAGTAATGGACTTCCTGTATGCCACAAAGGATAAAACCGACCGGTTCAAGTTGGTATGGCACACCTATTCTGCTGCGCTGAAACGTACCGATGTGGTTGATTTGACACCGCTAGTGGCTGCCAAGAACGAAGCGGAAGAGGCTCTGTATGGAGTGATGTGCCGTACGGAACGGTTTAACAGTGGTATTATAGATGATTCCCGTGTATGCGATGTGCAGGTCATGCCGGAAGATATCCTTTCGTTTGCAGAGGGCCAGCATCTGATGGATTGTCTGAGCCATGAAAATACAAGAGTACGTTTGGGGAATCTTCCCATGGAATACGTCAAATCTTCACCCTATTTGCTGTCCTTTATGGATAAATACGAACTGAAGAAACGAATTGTTTCGGCATTATCACATTCAGATGTAAAAAAATATGGGAAAATAAATGCATTGCTTCTATCGAGGTATGCCATCAATAATTATCGTCCCATTCCTGCTGCCAATGGAAAATTAAAGTATCTCCACGACCTCGTATTTGGTGAACGCCATGAAAAGAAAACGCAGTTGTTGCTTTGGGTGCCTGCTTCCAATCCATACTATAAGGCCGGAGGTGTGTTCGAGAGTAACGAAGCCCGTAACTTTTCCAAAATTATTCTATTCTCTTCATGGGAAATGGTACCGAGAATGATTTCCATCATGATGTCATATTATTCGGAGTTATATACTTTTGGAGAATTAAAGAAAACAGTACCAGAGATACGCTATACTTCCCAAAAGAAAAACCGTTACGGCGAGAATCGTTTAAGAGCTGACGGATTATTGGAGTATCCTTGCCGAACCTTAGCCAGTCTTTTCTCTCCTGCCATATTTTATGGAGAGAAACTTTCCTCAATCCGGAAAATTATCAAACAGAAAATTCAAGAAGAATTTGCTCGGAATTCGCTTATACGTACCATTCCACAACAAGGGCGAAACAACGCCAGACTTGTTCTTACGCTCATGAAAATACTGGATGGAAAGCTCGTAGAAAATTTGACCGGCTTGTATGTACCTTCAAATGCATTGGATGTGATGACGGACATTGCCATCGCCTCACCTGCGGTATGTGCTTATCGGCAATCCGGCAATGAAGAAGATGCACAGATGGTGGCTAAAGCAGTTGTCTCAGTATTCAACAAGCCTGAAAGTGCAGCTGTGATAGACCTGATGTACAACAAAAAGAACGATGATGATTATTACGAATCGGTCCTTGATTACTGTGCGATAGGCAATCTACAGGCTGTACTCGATGAATATCTGTATATGGCACCAGAGGATAAGAAACTGGGACAAGTGGTCACAGATGCCATTATCGGCACAAGCAATCTCAGCATAGACACCACTGATTCTTTGGGTAAGGAAGAGAAAAAACAACTGATGCGTTGTCATTTTGCTATTCCATTCATTGATAAAACGGTCACTGACAAATCTGTTACTCGTACCACTAATATTCGTAAGGCTTTCAATTCTCCTTTTCGTCCGTTCCTGCTTTCAACGACCTCTATCGGTCAGGAAGGTCTTGATTTTCATTGGTATGCCAGAAAGATTGTTCACTGGAACCTTCCTTCCAATCCTGTGGATCTGGAGCAACGTGAAGGTCGTATCAACCGCTTTAAGTGCCTGGCCATTCGTAGAAATGTGGTAAAATTATATGCCAGTGAGACTTATCATACTTGGGATGAATTGTTCTCTATGGCCTATTCAAATTTGAAAGGTATGCATTCGGACATTGTTCCTTATTGGTGTCTCCCTGTAGCAGAACTGACGGAAGAACAACGGGCAAAATTGGAATACATAGAACGTATTGTTCCGCTTTATCCGCTCAGTCGTGACCGATATAAGTACGAACGTCTTATCAAGGTGCTTGCCTTGTATCGCATGACACTGGGGCAGCCACGCCAAGAAGAACTGTTGAGCCTTTTGAGAAATATGCATCTCTCGGATGAACAGCTCAAAGAACTGACAATTGATTTATGTCCATATAATAAAATAGAATCATTATGCGAATGTTGAACTACGTCTATTAACGTAGCTTGTTTAACAAATCCCAAACTATCAATCTTTACACAAATTTTGTATGTATATCGTTCCATTTCATCCTGTAAACACAAGTTCTTACCTAAATAGTCTATTACAGATAAGTATTCCTCTGTTTGAAAAAACGCAGGTGTAAATATATTCCCTAAAGCAACAGGAGAGCTTATTTTCTTTGTTGTACATGACAGGATTGATACAATAACTATCAATTGTAATCCTAATATCCAGAATCTTTTACCCGTTAATTCCATATATTATATCGTTTTTGGATATAGTAACAACACCCACATATTAATACAGCAGATAGCAATGTATTAAAAATATTCATTGTTGTAAACATGAGCCATGTCATTGCATCCCCACAGTCATAGACTTCTATTTGCATTAAACATGTGAACAAAATGTTTATGGAGAAAAATGTAAGTAAAGCCAACTTCCACCAAGAATTACCTTTGTAAAATAACCATGCAATAATACTACCCAATAAGTATGAGCATAGATAGGTTGGAATAACAGAACCCTCTATCAGCCAAGTAATTTCCATGAATGAAAGAGGATGAAGTAACATCGCAATTATACAACAAAGTAATATTATACCCTCATACTTCCAGATATTTTTATCAGTTAGTTTCATAGCCTTAAGATTCTTTTAGCCCCAAATACAAGAATAATTATTGGAAATATGGAACACAAGCACCAATAAAGAAGTCCGTTTGCAAATAACATAAATAAATTTCCATAGGGATTGGGATATACAACTCTTAGTATCATGTCGATAGTACAATATATAATGGTGGAGAACAAGAAAACGTAACAGAGCAGTTTCCAAACACCATTATTTTTATAAACTTTCCAAGCTATTATACTACCTAGTAAGCAACTTAATGTATAGAATACAACAATGCTTGGTATTTGTGAAATACATATACCAAAATTCAAAGCATACAAATATGAAGATAAGATACCGCATATTAACATTATGCCTTCAAACCACCACAATCTTTTGTCTGTTAGTTTCATTTATTGCTTTCCCTTATGTAATAAGAACTCATTTAATATCTAACACACAAATCTGTCTCTTATACA
>ENA-OZRO01000368-OZRO01000368.1-human-gut-metagenome-genome-assembly--contig:-NODE-368-length-19415-cov-11.897004_pt1 | contig 19415 bp, 17 predicted proteins | sample MGYA00243267_ERZ653941 | MGnify/ENA primary metagenome ERZ653941 (study PRJEB26926, sample SAMN06164615) | human gut metagenome | biome: ENVO:00009003; feature: ENVO:2100002; material: ENVO:00002003... | reverse complement strand
ACAAACAGCTCGACGACCGTCAGCGCACGGCCCTGCTGAGCCCCGAAGGTCTGGACTGTTCGAAGGAGAAGGATCATCCCATTCTGGGCAAGAACGGCAAGGCGCTGAACTGCATCTTGCGTATCGACCCCCGCTCGAACGGCGTGGTCTACGATTTCTCACAGCAGCGCCGTCAGGAGCAGCAGGAAAAGCAGGAGCAGAAGGCCGAGAAAACGCAGGAACAGGCTCCGGATCAGGGTCAGGGCCGCGGTCGCAAACGCTAAACCGGTTCATGCGATGGAAACCCCCGATGAAAAATGGTTCCGGGAGCGACTGCGGCATTTCCTCGAAGTACGCCATCCCCCGCGTCAGTTCCACCGGGCGATGATCGATCGGCGCAGCCGTCTGGCCTTCGAAAGCTACGTACAAAGCGTTGAGCAGGGAGCGACTGCCGATTCGGCAGTCCGTGTCGCCGACAAGGTGCTGTTCCGGGGACTGCTCTTTTCGAAATACGATACCGTCCATCTGATCCTTGCGACGGACTTTCCGGCTATTCCCGATAGCCAACGGCAGGAGGTTGCTCTGAGGCTCACCCGCATCTGCGCCCCGATCTTCCGGGCGTACAACCTAAACGACGATTTCGCTGAACGTCCGGAATTCCGGCAGCTCAAAGAGGAACTCCGTACCGGCATCCGCAACTGGATTGACGAGAACGGCGTTCCCGGCTACCGCAGCCCGGCGCGCAAGGAAAAGCCGCTTGTCCCATACTCGGAACAACCCCGATATCCAAAACGCAACAAGCGTAAATAGTTTATTCATTAAATCTCTTATCATACCATGAAAAAGATTCTTTTTGCTGCGGCCGCCATGGTCGCCGCCCTGTTCGCCTCGTGCGACAAAAACGATGAAACGCCCGATCCCGCTATTCCTGAAACTGCTGACGGCGCCCGGATCGCCATCACGCTCACCGGAGCCAGTGATACTGAAACCCGCGCGTTCTTCGACACGACGGCCAGGGCCGAAGCGTGGGAATCCTCGCTTTCGACGCTCTCGGTCTTCGCCTTCGACAAGGGCGGAACGCTTATCGTCCGCCGGGACTTCACCTCGGCGGAACTCACTTCCAAATCGGCGACCTTCGCGCTTCCCAAGTCCACGGCCGGCACCGAGTGCTCATTCTACGCCGTAGCGAACTACGACGCCTCATCGGCCAAGACTAAGGCGGCCCTTACGGCTCTTGTCGAGAACTCCGCCGCGGCCTACAACGGCACCTTCGCCGAGGTGTCCACCGCAGCCAAACGTTCGGACGGCTTCGTGATGTCGGGCTTTGCGACCAAGACCGTCGGAGCCGTTAACACCACGACTTCGGTAGGCATCACACTCAAACGTACAGTGGCCAAAGTGGCCGTTCAGACGACGGTCGATCCTTCGTTCGCGAATAAGTATTCCGGGACGCTTGCGATCAACTCCGTAAAACTCTCCAAGGCCGCCTCGCAGTCGCTTGTCGTGGCTGGGACACCGACACCCGGAACGATGACCTTCAGCCACATGCAGACACCCGCCGCGGCTTCGGGGAAATACAATGCGCTGTTCTACTGTTTCGAGAACGGAGCTTTGGCCGCCGGCAGCCGCGTTCTGCTGGAAATCAACGCCACATACGATCCGGACGGCAATACCTCGACGACGGACGATCGCTCGGAGGTGACCTATTCCATCGAGCTGACGGGTAAAGCCGCGGGCGAAATCCTGCGCAACGGCTACTACCGCATCGCCGCCAACATTACGGGTCTCGTAGGTCAGGATTGCGCCGTGTCGGTCACCGTCGCCGACTGGGAGACGCCCATAACGCAAAATGTCGAACTGGGAGCATAGGCCGCAACTTTATACCGGGTTCCGTCTGTTCGGGCGGAGCCCTTTTTTCGTCTTTTCCATGAAACGATTCATTGCTGTTTTACTGACTGCGCTTGCCGCAACTCTTTGGGGATGCAGGCAGGCCGATATGCCCCTTCCGGAGCTTTTGCGGCAGCGGGTTGCGGTCGAACTCTCCGTGCGCCCGGTATCTTTGCAGGCCGTAACCCGCGCCGCGGACGAAGGGCGCATCACCGATACGAACCTCTACCTCTTCGGGCGCAACGCGACCTTTGCACAACATCTGTACGCCACGACGGGCCGTCTGCGCTTCGAGTGTCCGCCGGGCGACTACCGCCTGTACGTCGTCGCCAACCGACATGCTGATCTGGGGGAAAGAACCGAGGCGCAGCTTGCGGCGCTGACCTTCGACTACCGGGAAAACTATGACGACCTGCCGATGAGTTATGCCGGGGAGATCACGGTTCCGGCAACTACTGAAACCCTGACGCTTCCGCCCGTCGAGGTGCGGCGGCGTGTGGCGAAGGTCGCCTGCAATATCTCTGTCGGGGCGAACGCCTCTCCGGACGTTGTTCTCAAATCCGTATGTCTTTGCAACGTGCCGCGCAAGGGTAGGCTTTTCGGCGAGGGGGTTCCCTCGGCTTCTGCGGCGGATTATACGGTCGGGGGTTATGCCGAAATTTCCCCGGATGCGGCGTCCCGCCATGCGGCTGTCTACTATATTCCGGAGAACCGGCAGGGCTCGGTGCCCGGAATTGTTACCCAGCAGCAGAAGAACCGCGACAATGCCCCCGAACATGCCGTTTTTCTGCTGATACGCGCCCTGCGGGGCAGCCGAGTGCTGGACTACCGCGTCTACCTCGGTGAGAACAACACTACGGATTTCAATGTCCGGCCCAATACGCACCATACGCTCGACATCTGCATTCTGGGCGACAATGAGGTCGATACCCGCGTGCACGGCTATACGCTTACGGTGTGGGATGACTTGGCGGGCGGCGCCTGCGGCGGCTACTGTCCGGTAGATCCGCAGCGGTCGCTCTACATCGCCGTCGAAGGCAATGCCTCCCGCCTTGCGCTCTCCGGGGAGCTGAAAGTATCGGAAGGCGACACGGAGTCGCTGGAGTTCCACCGCATCGGTACGGGCTCGTATTTCGATTTCGAGGTCTGGGAGCCGCAGGGCGAGAGCTACTACGAGCTGTCCTACTTTCCGCAACGCATAACGGCAGACAACGACCGCTTGTCTTACACCGTGACGGTCGCGGACGAGTACGGGTTTTCACAAAGCTACGATTTCTCGCACCGTTACGCCAACGAGGTGCGGGCTTACGTGAAATACGGCAACGTCCCGAACGGCGCGGGCGGCGTGACGGTTTCGGGTGAGCTGGCGTCGGAGAAGATCGGCACGACGCAGAACGTGCGCGCCATGTGTTCCGGACAGGGGTGTACGCTCCGGGCCGTACCGGCCGAGGGATACAAATTCGTGGGATGGTATAAGGACAGCGGTTTCCGAACGCTGCTTTCAGCCGCGCAGACCTACACCTATGTCCCGACAGTGTTCAGCGCGAATCTCTTTCCGAAATTCGAGGAGGAGGTATCTTATGTCGATATCTCCACAGGCAGCGTCGCCAAGGTATCCTTCTCGTCCAGTCTGGGTTACACGACACCCGACGATGTGACTTTTCGGGTCCCTTATGGAAGCGAATGCACCATGTCGGTTGTGCAGAACGGCCTGTTCCGGGGCTTCTACACCGGTCGGGACTCCGCCTCCGCCCGGCTGCTGACCGAAGAGACGAGCTACTCCTTCACGGCGACCGTCGACTGCGGCATCTATGCGCTCTACCATGCCGCCGAGAACCTCTCCGCGGCGGGAACCGCCAACTGCTATATCGCCCCGAAGAGGCAGAGCGGTTACAGATTCGATGCACACGTCACGGGCAACGGCAGGGCGTCGACGGGCATCACGCCCGACAACCTTTACGGCACGACGGCCAAGGTGATCTGGGAAACAGGTCCGACGCGCGGCGCCGTGATCCGGGCCGTGCATTGCCTGAACTCCGAAATCTGCTTCACGACGGGAACGGCGCCGGGAAACGCCCTGATCGGACTCTTCGACGAGAGGGACAACTGCCTTTGGTCGTGGCATATTTGGGCGGCGGATTACGACCCCGAGGCTACGGCACAAGACTATACGGGCGGCCGGACCTTTATGGACCGCAACCTCGGAGCCTTGTCCGCTACGGGGAGCGACGTTACTTCGCGGGGGCTCTGCTACCAGTGGGGACGCAAGGACCCCTTCGCGTATCCGGCGGCGGAAGGTGGCAGTGCACAGTATCCCCTCGTTTACGGCGAAGGGTTCTCCTACGACTGTACGGACCCGATGTCGGGTTACGGAGAGATGACCGTGGAATACGCTGCGGCCCATCCGTGGACGTTTATGGGCGGAGTGCTGACGGGTGACGACCGTGACGACGACGCTCCGGACTGGCTGTCGCCGCAGCATCCGAATCTCTGGGGCAACGCCAGCACCGCAACGGCGCTTGCGGATACGGGCGAGAAATCCATCTACGACCCTTGTCCTCCGTGCTGGCGGGTTCCCGACCGCCGGGCTTTCGCCGAGGCCGATCTGCGCAGTGCTTCCGCCGCGACCGGTTACCGGCTGCTGTATTTCAGCGCCGCGTCCGCCACAGCGCTCTATCCGCTGGGAGGACACCGGGATGCCGGAGGTTTTACCGACAACGGCAAAAGCGGTTATGCGTGGACCAACGCACCGGCGCAGTACCGGAGCGGTACGAACTACTATAAACACTACGCTGCGGCGCTCGGACTCTCCGCAGCGGGCATCGAGCCGTTGGCGCGGATGCCCCGCGAAAAGGCGTTGCCCGTAAGGTGTGTCCGGGAATAATCGACGAATTAAAACCGTATCGAAATGAAAAACCGAATATTGACAGGATTTTTGTCGATCCTTGCCTGCGGTCTGTGGAGCTGCATGTACGGGAGCGATTCGGATTGCTGCCGCCCGACGAAAGTTCGGACCGAAATGGCGGTTCGTCCCGACCGTATGACAACCGTAACCCGATCTGCGGATGAATACGCCATCCGCGACTTGAATTTCTATCTTTACAACGACAATGGCGAGAGTGTCCTGCACCGTTACCAAACCTCTTCGACGCTGCGTTTCGAGTGCCTGCCGGGCAGCTACCGGATGCGTGTGGCCGCCAATTTGGGCCGTGATTTGGGTGGAAACCCGGCATGGGAAGATTTCACCGTGTCGCATGCCGACGAGTACGACGTGCTGCCGATGTCCTATGAAGGCGATGTTGTGATAATCCCTTCGGCAGACGGTGTACTGATATTGCCTGCCGTCGAGGTCCAACGTTGCGTGGCAAAAGTTTCTTATAACATTTCCGTCAAGCCTGCGGATATCGAGCTTCGCTCCGTGCAGCTTCTTTCCGTACCGCGCTCGGTATCCGTGTTCGATATGGCGGCTGCACCATCAGATAATCCCAACGACTATACGGATTGTCCGGAAACCGAACTTTCGGGACAGCAGGCTTCGGGAGCAAATTACCTGTTCCCTAATATGCAGGGCATGGTGCCGTCAATTACCGACCAACGTCAGAAGAGCCCGGAGAATGCTCCCGCGAATGCTTCGTATCTCCTGATCCGCGCCGTGCGCGGGTCGAAAGTACTGGCCTATTACGTCTACTTGGGCAGTAACAACACCTCGGATTTCAATGTCCGGACGAACGTCCACTACCGGTTCAACATCTCGATCCTGGGCGACAGCGAGGTCGATACCCGCATTTCGTCCTATACACTGCGTGTCCGGGATGATTTCGACGACTACAACTACGGCGGTTACTGCCTTTTGGATGGCACGCGTTATCTTTATATTAACATCGAGAGCAACGACGGCACAGCTCCGACGCGCGGACGTCTGGAGGTTCTTTCGGGCGATCTGGACTGCTTTACGTTCAATTACGGAGACAAGGGCACCATCCATGATTTCGATCTGTACGATTCCGCCGGCGAGAACGCCTACGAAATGGAATATTACACACCGGCTTACACGGCCGATAATTCGCTCCTCTCTTACCGCATCATGCTGACCGACGCCCTCGGCTTCACCCAGAACTACGACTTTACGCACCGCATGGCCAATGCCGCCATCATCCATACCGACGGCGGAGGAAGCGTTCGGGTCGAGGGTGCGCTTCATGTAGAAACCGAATCCGAAGGTTCGGGAGAACGGACCGTAGCGCTCTGCATGGAAAACTGCACGCTCACGGCCGTTCCTGCAGCGGGTACAATGTTCGCCGGCTGGTACGACGGTCCGCAGGAGTACGGTCATGTGTTTTCGACCGAGCAGACCTATGAGTACGTTCCACTCGGACCGCTTCGCCATATATACGCCGTGTTTCAGCCCGCAACCACGGCGTTGGATGCCGACGGCACGGCCAACTGCTACATTGCCCGTTCGCTGAATACCGTCTACTCGTTCGACGCTGCGACGATGGGCAATGGCCGTACGACGACGAACCTTTGGCCGTCGTCGCTGTCGGGTGTCGCTGCCCGCGTATTGTGGGAGACGGGAACATCGAGCAGGACCGTCATCAGGGATGCAGTTTATGAAAACGGACGGATCGTCTTCACGACCGGCTCCGCACGCGGCAACGCCGTGATCGGCCTTTTCGACGCTTCGAGGAATTGTATCTGGTCGTGGCATATCTGGTCGGTGGATTACGATATCGAGGCCACGGCCCAGACCTATGCTTCGGGAGCCGTCTTTATGGACCGCAACCTCGGAGCGTTGACGACCGACTGCACGCAGCCCTCATCGCGGGGGCTTTACTACCAGTGGGGCCGCAAAGACCCGTTCCTTCCCGCGGCGACCTGTCAGGAGACTGTCAAGCGTGCCGATGCGGTCTATGCTGCCGGATTCGAATACGCCGAGAACGATCCCCGGAGTGCGGCGTCTCCGTACGAGGTGATGTCCTTGGCATGGTCGGTGTCGCATCCTACGACCTATATGAACGGCGTGTTTTACGAGGATTGGGAAGAGTGGGCCTCCTCGGCGGACTGGCTCTACGACCACCGTCCGAACCTCTGGGGCAACATGACGACCGGAATGAACAATATCAGCCGGACCAGTCATAAATTCATCTACGATCCGTGCCCTCCGGGCTGGAAAATCCCCTGTGCCGAAGATTTTCTCGGAATAGAACGGGTAAGTCAGACGATGCCTTACTACGTTACGGTCCGTTACGATGGAAGCGGTACGACACGCATTCCGCTGGGCGGCACTTTTTCCGAGGGCAGGTACATGGCCAACGGACAGACCGGGCGGCTTTATACCAACAATCCCTATCACTACAAATGGGAAAGCAACTCCTCCGTATTCTCCGACATAAGCTGTACCTCGATCTGTTTTTCGACAGGAAGCGCACCCTATATCGGCACCACGGATTATTACCGCTATGCGGCCAATCCCGTACGATGTATCAAAGAATAAGCAAGCCGTCTTCCCATGAAAAAACAAGGAATCATTCTGTGCATGCTGCTGACCGCGGCTTTGTGGGGAGCACCCCGCAAGGCTGTGGCACAGATCTTCGCCGTAAGAGCCAACGCCCTTGCGGCATGCAGTGCGACGCTGAACGTCGGGGCCGAAACGGCCCTGACGGACAACTGGTCGCTGGAGATGTCCGGCTACTGGAATCTGGTGAATACCGCATCCCTCTCGATGAACTTTCACGCTGTGCAGCTCGGCGGCCGCTATTGGTTCTACGAATCCTTCGTCGGGCACTTCCTCGGACAGCACCTCACTTATGTCAGCTATGACCTCGGAAGCCGCACAAAACGCTATAAAGGTCATGCCTACGGTCTTGGCGTCAGCTACGGGTATGCGTGGATGCTCTCGAAACGATGGAATATCGCTCTGGAAGCCGGCGTCGGACTTTACCGCACAAAAGATACGCGCCGCGACCCGACTATCTCGGACTGGGAGGATGAATACATCTACCGTTACCGACGCTGGACGCTGGCGCCCTCCAAAATGGAATTGTCGTTTTCCTATATTTTCTAACCATTATGAGCATACGGAAAATTATATCGGCAGGAATCCTCTCCGGCGTATTGTATGCGATGTTCGGTTGCTCGGTGGCCGGACGGCTGGAACGGCGGCATGCCGCGGCTTCACTCTCGCAGCTCTCCCGCGCCGAGCGGCAGGAACGGCAGCAGGACTACCGCCCGCAGGTCGTGAAGTTGCAGCGTGACAGCAATACGTTCTATCTCGCCCCGGTCGATACGCTTGCCGACGGAGAGCGCGTCATGGCCCTTCAGATCGAGCAGGTAACGGTCACCTCACGCATGCGGTCGATTCCGGAACGCAACGGCCGTGTCGTTTTGGACTTTATCGTGACGCTGCCTAAAGAACTATTGGGTAAGAGCCGCAGCGTGGTCATTACACCCATTCTGCACAAGCCCGACGAATCCGTGCCGCTCGAAGATCTGGTGATCCGCGGCGGACGCTTCTCGCTCCTGCAACAGCGTGACTACTGGCAGTACGAGACCTACGTCGAACGATTCCGCCCCGACACCGTGGGGCGTGAGGCGGCCTTCAACCGTTTCGTGAAGTTTCCTTATCCGGAAGACGCCCGGCTCGACTCGCTGATTGAAGGACGAAGCACCGTCACGTATTACTATTCCCAAGCGGTTAAGACCGATGAGACCTCGAAGAAGATGCAGGTAACGCTTCAGGGGCAGGTTTTGGCCGTGGACGACAGCGCCTACAGCCTGCCGCCGTCGGATACGCTGAGCTACGTCGTATCCTCGATGCTCTCCTTCGTCGATACCTTGCCGCGTTACCGTATCAAGGTCATCGACAAGTTTGTAACCGTCGAGGATCATAACTACATTCAGTTCTTCGTGGGCGATACCCGTGTGGTCGATACGCTGGGCGACAACCGACGGCAGCTGGACAAGATCACCTCCCTGATGCAGCGAATCGTCGAGCAGCAGGAATTTTACGTCGATACCATCACGCTGACGGCAGCATCATCGCCGGAGGGCAGCTATGCCGCGAATAACATCTTGGCATGTGGACGAGCGCAGGCATTGAAACGCTACCTCGTCCGCCGATACGGCAGAAGCATCGACACGATGCTCACCGTGCGTTGGGTGGCCGAGGACTGGACGGAACTGACAAACCGCATCCGAACTGACCGGGAGATCGTAAACCGCGAGGCCATTCTGGAACTGATCGCTGCGGAGAAAAATCCCGACCGCAGGGAGCAGTCCATCCGGCTGCGGTTTCCCCAAGAGTATGCCTATGTCCGTTCGGTGATCTATCCGCAGCTTCGGGCCGTAAATTTCCGCTACAATCTGCGCCGCAAGGGGATGGTAAAGGACACGATCCACACCACGGAGCTGGATACGATCTATGCTCGCGGCGTGGAGCTGTTGCAGAAACGCAAATACGCCAAGGCCTTGTACATTCTCAACGACTACAACGACCGCAATACGGTCGTCGCGCATCTGTCGCTGGGACATGACGAGCGGGCGATGGAGCTGCTCGCCACGATGCCCAAAGATGCCGTGACGGAGTACCTGCGGGCCATCGCCTGCTCGCGTTTGAGGCGCAAGGAGGAAGGCCGCCGCCATTTCCTCGAAGCATGCCGCTTGGATGGACGTATGGAGTATCGGGGCAATCTCGATCCCGAAATTGCGGAACTGCAAAAAGAATAGAAAATGAGAAAATTGAGATTTTGGGCTATGGCCTTTTACTATGTCCTTGCAATGATCGGCGTATTGGTTATTGCCGTATGGCTAACGGGATGCAACGTCTACGAACACGAAGAGGTCGAAATCAGACGTTGCCCGCAGGTGCAGGACACGATACTGCTCCCCGGGTGGGACAATATGGAGCGATAGACCGAAAGAACCGGCAACGACTATACATCGTTGCCGGTTCTGTGTCGAATTATCGGGCTTGTGGCACGAGCGGTCGGCAATAGGTCTTGTTCACAACTCGGTCGCGCATTAACCGCATGTCGTTGAAGTTGCGCGAGATGTTCTGAATGATTTCGATGTAGTTGTCCGTACCGTCCGGTCTCTCGTAGTAGAACGGCTTGATCGATACGCAGTTCTTGTGCTCGAACAGCGTATTAAGCAGCGTACGGTCCGAGTTGCCGCACGAGTGCCCCATGATGTAAATTTGGAATGGTGCCGAATCAATGAAGGAAAGCAATTTGCGGTAGTTGTCCGTCTCCAGATAACGAATGGATTTGATGTTCTTCAGATAATCGTTGTCGTTCAATTTGGAAATTTCCTTGTAATCGTCGTCCAATTCATCACCATAACCGAAGATTATGGGATTCTTGTCGTTGCCTAACTCTCCGTGAATATGATTGACCTTGAACTCGGAGCCTTTCGGGATATACAAATCGGCTGTACTTGTATAGTTGAAGTTCAAGAACAGAATTTGATCCGGCAAAAGATAATCATCCGGAACCGTCGGCCTATTTTTATAAATATTCGCAATATGCTTGGGATAGTTCAACTGGTCGGTCATTCCGGGATGGACTGCCTTACTTATTATCTGACTATTATATAATTCTATATCCGAGTGTCTGTCAAGATACGAATACCCATATTTACTTAAAAATAAGTTTATTTCTTTTTCTGAATGGGTCGCCAAGAATTTTAGCCTTTCAGTCAAAAAATTTTTGAAGTCAATGCTCCCACCGTTGGATATGTCATTAGCGTCGAAAGGATCATAAATAGCATGTCGAATGCTCTCGATTTTCAATTCCGGTTTGATAAAATCAGTTTGAATATATGTCAAGTATACGACAAGTTTTTCTTCCAGCATTTTCAACTCATCGTTCAGTTTATTCGGATCAGCATACTCACATCCGCCTTGCTTGAATATTTTCGTCAGCCAGCGGTAATACACAGCTTCAATATCTACCCAGTTGTAAGTATCTACGGCTTTATTGATTTCTTCGAAAAATTTGCTGTGATATTCTTGTTTTACCTTCTGAACAACTTTGGCAACATGCTGTCCGAATATATAAAAATAGCGATCGTCCCCAATATAGGGTCGCGCTTAATTCAGAATTTTTCTACTTGCCGGATCGGGTAGCTCATAAGAGCATAGGTTATCATCTGTTTTCATTTGGTCATTTTGGATTAACTGCGTTAATCGCACATTCCAGTAACTTCCGATAAAATCCGTATAACTTGTTTTCAGCCCGTGCGCCAAATCAAAGCCGTTGCCGATAAGTATGATTCTGTTCATCATAATCTTCCATGTTTTAGTCTAAACAAAGTTAGACATTCTCACCATAGGAGACAAGACAATTTAACAGTTTACATACATATTTTTCCCGCCCTCCGGCCAGCAAAGATAGTCACGGCTCACGACACGGCAAGGCCATGAAGGTCTTGCCTACGGTCGTTCGCCGTGCCTCGTCTTTCTTTGCTGTCCGGGCGTTCCGGACAGTGTAAAATATGATTGTTATGAAACTGCTGACAAAAGAAATCATCTCGAAATTCGAGAATCATCCGTTCCGCTCCCAAGAGGAGAAAGGCTTCGATGCCGAAGTCCTCGTCAAGTATTTCAATCCCTGCGGCTCCGGGACTTGGCTCATTACCGAAGCCCAACGCGAAGGCGACGACTGGCGCCTTTTCGGTTATTGTCATATTTACGAATGGGAGTGGGGCTTCCTGATGCTCTCCGAGCTGACACACCTTCATTTGCCGTTCGGACTTACCATTGAACGCGATATTTGCACGGCCAAGAAATATGTCCGGGATTTTCTGCCGCAGGATGCATTACGGCAAAGTCTTCGGAATTTTACCGGGCCTTGCCGTTAACAGAATCGTTACAAAATAGACTATTATAAAATATGGCCACATTCGAAGAGAAAGCCGAACAACTGAAGAAAGAGTTGGAAGAGGCTGCAAACGACGATCGGCGTTGCTGGAGATCATGCTGCGGCAACATCCCGGATACGAACGTCCTATAATGACCGAATCGGGAATTCTGCTGGCTGCGAAGGCCATCCGCAAATCTTTCGGAAAGAAATACTATCTGCCGCTTTACAAATATCCGATCCTCATTGATTTCGGAACACCTGACGGACGGATTTGCGTGGTCCATCCGAGCAACTTTGTCTGCTATACAGCCCCTTTTCTTAGGCGCATCAGCGCTGCGTTTTCATATAGTGTTGTTTCAGCAGTTTATAAAGAGACGACTGCGGGTAGAGAATCTTTCCGCCGATGGAAGTAAAGGGTATCTGGCGGTTGTCGCGGTAGTTTTGCAAAGATCGCTTGCTCAAACCAAAGATACTGCGAACCTCCTCGCTGGTGAGGTATACCTCCTTTCCGATGGACGGACGGTGTGTGTCGATCAATATATCTACGGTTTGAATAGCCCGAACGATGTTGCGGCGCAGCTCTTTGAATTCGCTGCTGTCACGTGTGATGATGTCTTCGTACATGGTTCTATTCAGTTTTTATCAGATTCTTTTCCAGCAAGCGGCGGATATCTTCTTCCCGGAATACTACTTTGTTGCCGATGGTAGTGTAGGGTATTATGCCACAGGAACGATAATATTGCAGGGCTCGTTTGGTTATGCTTAAAGCCTTGCAAACATCGTCTGTCGTCAGCCAGCGGGCGGTTTGTGATTTTTCAGACAGTGCGTGCAAATTGGAGATACGTTCCAATAGCCGTTTTATATGCGCTTGAAGATCGTTATAAGCGCTCGTTTCAATAAGCATGCAATCCATAATGATATATTTAAGGGGTGATTATGAAAGCCGCAAGTTAATATCACATGGAATTTTCCGATATCGATGTCCGTCCTTGACCGCTCCAGTCCGCTTAATAAATATGGATAAAAAAAAATTTGATTTTTTGCGATAAATTTTGTATTTTTACCTAACCAAGTGCAACACAGAATAAAACGATGTAAATAAGCTGTGGGCTATTCGGTGTACTCAAATTGAAGCTGTGTGTAATAGCTTGATATATTGTGTGATATAAGAGAGGTTCGAATCCCTCACTTTCCGCCAAGGAAGAGTGCGACAATTTAGGTTGCACTCTTTTTTTATATGTTTCAATTCGGAGGGGGGGATGAACAAGCCCCGGATTCCGGGGCTTGTTCTATTGCGGTTATTTGCGTTTCTTGCCTTTGGCGGCGATTCGCTGGGCGGCCGTGACGGTCCGCTTGGGTGTCTTGCGGACGCTTTTGGCGCCCTTGCCTTTGCCGTTTTCGTCGCGGCCCCATGCCGTGCCGTCGTCGAATTTCATGAAGGCCGACCAGTCGAAGCCTTCGTTCGACATTTTGCTGAAATCGGGGATTTCCGGACGGGGTTCGGTTTGGATCTTGGTTTTGAGCTTGCGGCGCGGCGCGGCGGATTCGTCGCCGGCGGCCGGGGCGGTTTGTGCCGGGGCGGCCGGTTTCTCCCTGCGGACGGATTTTTTCGGAGCCGGGGCGTATTCCTCTCCGCCGGCGTCGGCCGTTTTCGCGCGCCGGGGTTTGCGGGCTGCGGCTTCCTCGCCGTCGCGGGCGATTTCGGCTATCGGCCGGCGGCCCCGGTTCAGGCGGTTGAGCTTGCGGACGATCTCTTCGGCATCGTGGAACGGCACGCTCACGAACGAGAAGTTGTCCGAGATCTGGACGTCGTTGATGTATTTGTCGCGCAGGCCGCACTTGAACTTGAGCATATCGACCAGCTTGCGCGCCGTGTAGCCGTCGCGTCTGCCCACGGCGAGGAACAGCCGCGCCGTGCCTTTGCGGTCCACCGAGAACGAACGGATTTCAGGGTAGTTGCTCTGGTCGAGTTCGCTGCGGAACGCCAGACGCAATAGGGCGCCCAGCGCTACGTCGGGCGTGTATTCGGCCAGCAGTTCTTCGGCGAACTCCCGGTAGCCGTCGTAACTTTCGTTTTCGACGATCTCCTGCATCTCATCCTTGATCTTCAGCCGTTTCATCTCGACGATGTCCTGCGGCGAAGGGAGGGTTTCGCGCTTGATCTCGACCTTGATGTCGCGCATCAGGTTGTTCAGTCCCCGGAATTCGGAGGGCGAGACGAAGGTGATGGCCGTGCCCTGCTTGCCGGCGCGGCCTGTGCGGCCGATGCGGTGCACGTAGCTCTCGGAGTCCTGCGGCAGCGAGTAGTTGATGACGTGGGTCAGATTGCCCACGTCGATGCCGCGCGCCGCCACGTCGGTGGCGACGAGGATATTGACCGAGCGGTCGCGGAACTTGCGGAGTATCTTTTCGCGCTGGGCCTGCGAGACGTCGCCGTGCAGCACCTCGGCGGCATAGCCGCGGGCGGCGAGCCGCGATGCGGTTTCGTCGGCCCCGATCTTGGTGCGGGCGAAGATGATGCCGTAGAATTCGGGCTCGACGTCGATAATGCGGGTCAGGGCGTCGAACTTGTCGGCTTCGCGCACCTCGAAGTAGATCTGCTCGGTGAGGTCGGTCGTGAGCTGCTTGTTCTCGACGCGCACGATCTCCGTGTCGCGCATGTAGGTTTTCGAGAGCCGGATGATGCGTTCGGGCATCGTCGCCGAGAAGAGCAGCACGCGCCGCTCCTCGCTGGTGTGGCTCATGATCTCCTCGACGTCCTCCACGAAGCCCATGTTGAGCATTTCGTCGGCTTCGTCCAGTACGAGGTAACGGACGTTTTCGAGTTTCAGCGTGCCGCGGCAGATGTGGTCCAGCACGCGGCCCGGCGTGCCGACGACGATATCGACGCCTTTGGCGAGCCGGCGCAGCTGTTCGCTCATCGCGGCGCCGCCGTAGATGGCAGTGATCGAGAGCCGTTTTTCGCGGTTGTAGGAGAGCAGCTCCTCGGCGGCCTGCAGTGCCAGTTCGCGCGTCGGCACGAGGATAATGGCCTGAACCGGTCCGCGGGCGGGTTCGAGCGACTGGAGTATCGGCAGGCCGTAGGCCGCGGTTTTACCCGTACCGGTCTGCGACTGGGCTATGATGTCGTTGGTTTTGGTAAGCAGGTGGGGGATTGTGAGCTTCTGGATTGCGGTGGGCGTCTCGAATCCCTTGGTGCGGACTGCGGTGAGCATCTGCTCGGAAAGCCCCAGTGCGCTGAAATCGTCTGTAATGGTCATGTGCATATTTTAATCGGGGGCAAAGGTACGATAAATAAAGCAGATAGATACTGCGGCGCGCGAAAAAAGATGAAAGTCCGGCGGCGGGCGTTTGCCGGGATACAGCCGATTTATACCCGATCCGGGCGGTCGGCGCGGTCGATTGAAATATTTTTGTTATATTTGCCCGAATTTTTAATCTAAATAGGATGGCATACAATTTATTGAAAGGCAAGAAGGGCCTTATTTTCGGAGCACTCAACGAGCAGTCGATCGCATGGAAAGTGGCGGAACGCGCCGTTGAAGAGGGTGCCGAAATCGTCCTCACGAATACTGCCGTATCTATTCGCATGGGTACAATCGGTCGGCTGGCTGAAAAATGCAATACGATCGTCGTTCCGGCCGACGCCACGAGCGTCGAGGATCTGGAGAATCTGATCGACAAGACGATGGAACATTTCGGGGGCAAGTTCGACTTCATGCTCCACTCGATCGGCATGTCGCCCAACGTCCGCAAGGGCCGCACGTACGACGATCTGGATTACGATTATCTCTCGAAGACGCTCGATATTTCGGCCATTTCGTTCCACAAGGCGATTCAGGTGGCACGCCGCAAGGACGCCATCAACGACTGGGGTTCGATCGTGGCGCTGAGCTATATCGCCGCGCAGCGTACGCTTTACGGCTACAACGACATGGCGGACGCCAAGGCGCTGCTGGAGTCGATCGCGCGCAGTTTCGGCTATATCTACGGCCGTGAGAAGCACGTGCGCATCAACACCGTATCGCAGTCTCCGACCCCGACGACCGCCGGAAGCGGCGTGTTGGGACTGGGCGACCTGATGGAGTTCGCCGAGAACATGTCGCCGCTGGGCAACGCTTCGGCGGAGGACTGCGCCGACTATGTGCTGACGCTCTTCTCGGACCTCACGCGCAAGGTGACGATGCAGAACCTCTACCACGACGGCGGTTTCTCGTCGATGGGTATGAGCCGCCGCGCCATGAAGACCTACGAGAAGGGACTTCGTTTCGACGACGTGCACCAGAATCAGTATCCGTTCGGCGAAGGCGAAAAATAGCCGGCGGAAAAGGTTGGAATAAAAGAGGGGGAAAGTCCGAGACTTTCCCCCTCTTTCGTGTCAATACATATGGTCGTTCCCGCGTATCTCTTCGCGGGTGATCGGCTTGCGGTTCATGGCCCGCCATGCGTACCAGATATAGGCTGCGACGAACGGGATCATCAGCGAGACGACGCTCATCACTTTGAGCGTGAATTCGCTCGACGACGAGTTGTAGATCGTCAGCGACGACTGCATCTCCGCCAGCGACGGGTAGTAGGCCGTGTTGTTCCATCCGGCGCACAGCAGCAGGGCCAGTACCGTCAGCACGGTGCCCGCGCCGCCGAACCAGACGGCATTGCGTTTTCCGCGCCAGCCCGAATAGATGCTCCACAGCACCGATACCACGCCGATCAGCAGCGCTGCGGCCACATAGGGCATTTCGAGCATGTTGTGCAGGTATTTGTAAGGCTCGGTCGAAATGCGGCCTGCGGCATCGACCGCCAAACCGTCGGAAAAGAGCAGCCAGACGAAGAACGTCAGGAAGAAGACGAGGAACGGGGCGGCGAGCGTCAGCATGCGCCTGCGGGCGCGGGCGAAGAGCGTCTCGTCGGCGATGTTGTTCATGAAATACTGGCAGGCCAGCATCCCGGCGAGGAACATCACGGCCAGCCCCAGCGCCACGTTGCGCATGTCTCCGAGCGCTTCGAGACCGTGCCACGGCGTGGTCCACTGCGAGATGACCGTTGCGCTGCCGCTGCCTGCGCCGTTGGCCAAGTTGAGGCGGTCCACCGTGAAGTTTGCACCCGTGAAGAGCGTCCCGACGGCCGTGCCCAGCAACAGGGGACCTGCTATGCCGTTGATCGTCAGGAAGACGTCGAACGTCTTTTCGCCGAAAACGTTGCCTGCCTTGCGGCGGAACTGGTAGGCGACGGGCTGTATGACGAAACTCAGCAGAATGGTCATCCAGACATAATAGGCGCCGCCGAACGAGGTGGAGTAGAAGAGCGGGAACGAGGCGAAGAACGCGCCGCCGAACGTCACGAGCGTCGTGAAGGTGAACTCCCATTTGCGGCCCAGCGAATTGACCAGCATGTTGCGTTCCTCCTCGGTTCTGCCGAGGCAGTAAAGCAGTCCCTGTCCGCCCTGCACGAAGAGCAGGAAGACCAGCAGCGCTCCCAGCAGGGAGATGATCAGCCACCAATAATGTTGCAAGAGTGTTATAGTTTCCATAGTAGTTTATTCTTTTTCTTGTTCGGGACCGATTTTAATCTGACGGAACAGAATGCTCAGTTCGGCGATCAGCAGCGCCGTGAAGAGCGCGAGGAAGATGAAGAAGGTCGCCGTGACCGACGTGCTGCCGATCTTCGACGCGGCGATGCCCACGGGCATCAGGTCCTGAATGGCCCACGGCTGCCGGCCGACTTCGGCCAGCACCCAGCCCGCCTGCGACGCGAGGTAGGCCAGCGGTACGGACCATACGGCGATCCACAGCAGCCAGCGTTTGTCCGCCAGCCGGTCCTTGCGGTTTAACCACCAGACGAGCCCCAGCAGCAGGATGAAGAAGCATCCGGCGCCCACCATCACACGGAACGAGTAGAACAGCAGCGGCACGTCGGGAACGATGTCCTGCGGTGCGTCGAGGTAGCCGTAGCCGAAGTAGGCGAAGTATTCGCGCAGGAACTCCTCGCCTTGGGGTGTTGCGGGATCGAATTTGGCGGTGACTTCGTCGATCGTGGCTTGGTCGCCCTCGTCGAGCGCCCTGCGGTAGCGGGCCAGCTCGCCGACGGCCACGCGGCCGCGTTCGATTTTCTCGCCCGCCGACATGACGCCGTACCGCTCGTTGCCGTTCACCAGATCGTTGATGCCCGCCACATAGGCGTCCGCATCGCGGAAACTCATGATGGAGAGCAGTTTCGGAATGTCGATTTTGAAGTAGAACGCGTCTTCGTTCGACGTGCGCTCGGCTTCGGGCTTCACGATGCCGATCGCTGTCAGGGGGGCGCCTTGCGAACCGTCGTAGAGGGCCTCCATGGCCGCGAGTTTCATCGGCTGCACGCGGGCGATGACTGCGCCGGACCGGTCGCCGGTCGTGGCCGTGACCAGCGCGAAGATGAAGCCGAAGGCCGAAGCGATGGCGATGCTCTTGCGGGCCATCTTCTGCTCGCGCCGCCTGAGCAGGTACCATGCGCTGACGCCCACGACGAACAGCGACGCCAGCACGAACGACGAGGTGACGGTGTGGAAGAACTTGTTCATCGCCACGGGCGAAAAGAGCACGTCCCAGAACGAGGTCATTTCGTTGCGCACCGTTTCGAGGTTGAACGTACAGCCTACGGGATACTGCATCCATGCGTTGGCGACCAGAATCCACAGGGCCGAGAGGTTGGCCCCGATGGCCGTGAGCCATGTCGCCGTGAGGTGAAAGCCCTTCGAGACCTTGTTCCAGCCGAAGAACATGATGGCGATGAAGGTGCTCTCCATGAAGAAGGCCATGATGCCCTCGACAGCCAGCGGGGCGCCGAAGATGTCGCCCACGAAATGCGAGTAGTTGGACCAGTTGGTGCCGAATTCGAATTCGAGGATGATGCCCGTCGCCACGCCGATGGCGAAGTTGATGCCGAACAGGCGCATCCAGAATTTGGTGGTCCGTTTCCAGAATTCGTCGCCCGTGCGGACGTAGAGGGTCTCCATGATGGCGAGGATGAAGCCCAGTCCCAGCGTGAGCGGCACGAAAAGCCAGTGGTAGATGGCCGTCATGGCGAACTGCGCACGCGACCAATCGACTGTTTGCAAGTAATCGGATAGCATAGATACGGAGTTATTTTTCGGGGGTTAGTTCCTTCATCACCGAGCGGCTGCGCTCTTCGGGGCTTTGGCCGGCCAGAAAATCGGGAAAGAAAAAGAGTTTGAGGACGGCGAACATGATGAACAGCTTGACCAGAATGATGGCCCAGAGCGTCTTGCCTACAGTCATGCTGCGGAAGCCGTCCACATAGAACCGAAACACTTTTTTGAGAGTCTGAACTGCCATTGTGTCTGCATGTTTAATCAAAGTTAGACAAAAAATCGGAAATAAAAAAGAATGCCGCCCCGAAAAGCCGCACCCGTATATTATCCGGCCGGAAATGCTTATCGCCGGTTATATTGCCGGCGCAGAAGCTCTTTAGCCCGTCTGCGGGGGCGGGCGTATCGGCATTACGCCCGAATTGATTCTGGAAAACGATAAATATTTTCTATATCTTCGGTTGAAAGAAAATTTATTTACTAAGCGTTTTGGGCTTGCGTTTTTGATTAATACTCTGACAGTCATGTTATTTATGTGATTTCACTCTGTAAAAATATCTGTCTCTTATACACATCTCCGAGCCCACGAGACGCTCATGAATCTC
>ENA-OZRO01000366-OZRO01000366.1-human-gut-metagenome-genome-assembly--contig:-NODE-366-length-19532-cov-10.629460_pt1 | contig 19532 bp, 16 predicted proteins | sample MGYA00243267_ERZ653941 | MGnify/ENA primary metagenome ERZ653941 (study PRJEB26926, sample SAMN06164615) | human gut metagenome | biome: ENVO:00009003; feature: ENVO:2100002; material: ENVO:00002003... | reverse complement strand
GATTGCCGGGATTGCCTTGTGTCGCAATGCTTTTTGGGTTGGTCAGTAGACATTATTTAGTTTGTGTACTGATAGTTCATCAAACTAAAAAACTAACACAATAGACCAGTAACTTCCGGAGGGCATGCGAAGCAGTCCAGAGGGCGATCGCAAAGCCCTCTGGTCGCCTCCGCAGAGGCGAAACCCCTGCGACAAAACGCACAATATCCGAGAATGCAGCCTTCCACCCAAAAAGCAATCAGCGCCCCTGTTCGGCGCGCCTTGCCGAACCTTTTCCCCCATAGGAGGTGAACACCATGGAACACCGCCCCTTCATCAGCGTCATTATCCCCGTCTGGAACGGGGCAAGGTACTTGGATGCTTGCCTGAACAGCATTCTGCGCCAAAGCTGGCAGCACTTCGAGATCATCATTGTTGATGACGGCAGCCGCGATGCAACGTGGGATATGCTGATGCACTGGAAAAAACAGGATGCGCGCATCATCCCTTTCCATCAGGAGAACGCCGGCGTGTCCGAAGCCCGCAATACCGCCATGCGCCACGCGTCCGGCGATTATTACCGTTTTGTGGATGTGGACGACCAGCTTCCGCCGGATTCGCTGGAACAGCTCGTTCGCTGTGCCGAGAAAAATCAGAGCGATTTGGTGCTGGCGGCGTATACCGAGGTGCTGGGCACGACCCGAACCGTCCGCGATTTGGGCAAATGCACCGATACGGTGGAGAGCGCCGAGTTCCTGCGCCGCTTGGAGCGCCTGAGCAACAGCTTTTATTACGGCGTGCTGTGGAACAAAATTTTCCGCGGCGACATCATCCGCCAGCATGACCTGCGCTTCACCTCCGGCTTGCACTGGGGTGAGGACTTCGTGTTCGTCATGCAGTACCTTGAGCACGCCGAGCGCATGTCCTACATCACCACCCCGGTCTATGATTACTTCCGCAATCCCCATGGCGCGGTTGTCCGCCAGCTGGTGAACTGCTTCCGACACCCCATTGTCTCCATTCAGGCGCGCCTGACGGTCTACCGTTCTTACGAGCAGCTTTACCGCGCGCGCGGTCTGTACGACCAGTACAAGCGCATCCTCTGGCGCTACCTCTTCCGATTTACACTGCGGAACTGATGCTGATTTCGGAACGAAAGCTGGATTTCACGGCGGAAAATTCCAAAACGGAAACAAAATCGGCGCAATATCTTTCTGCTGCGGACAAATTCAGCCGCAGATAACCCAAAAAGTGGCGGCACCGAAGGGGTCAAGGGGGCGATCGCGGACTTCGTCCGTTTCCATTGCCCCCTTGTCGCCTCCGCAGAGGCGAAATCCCCTGCACACAAGTGGCTTGTCAGCCATCATCAAGAAAAGCAAACTTACAGCGAGTGAGGCATCTTCATGTTCGACGACAGCTGTTATATGGAACCCCTCCATCTGGCGGGGCGGCTCATCATGGAAAACGGCGGCGAAACCTGCCGCGTCGAAGAAACCGTGCTGCGCATGGGCCATGCGTTCGGCTTCCGCGAGGTGGAATGCTTCGCCGTGCCAAGCGGGCTGTTCGTCAGCTACCGCAAGAGCGACGGCACCATCGAGACCGCCGTCAAGCGCATCCGCCGCAAGGGAATAGACTTGACCCGCATCGACGAGGTGAACGCCATCTCCCGCCATTTGGAGCAGGAGAAAATGTCTTGTCAGGAAGTTCTCAGCCAGCTCAAAGCTGTCGAGCGCCGACCTTCCCGCTTGTCCCCGCTGCAAATGGCGGGCGCGGCAGCCATGTCCACCGCTGGATGGTCACTGATGTTCGGCGGCGGCGCGTGGGACACGGTGACAGCATTCTTCGTCGGGCTGCTGATTGAGTGGGTGACGCTGCTGATGGATAAATTCCATATGCAGACGCTCGTCGCGACGCTGGCAGGCGGCTTCCTCGCGGCGTTCCTCCCGATGGCGGTCAACCGCCTGACCGGGGCGCTGGTTGTTGAAGCGACCGTCGCGGGCGCACTGATGCCCATGCTGCCCGGCTTGGCAATGACGAACGCTGTGCAGGACACCATGCGCGGCGATATGGTATCGGGCATTTCCTCAGCGGTCAGCGCGGCGATGTCGGCGGTGCTGCTTGCTGTCGGCGCACTGGCGGGCACGGCGTTCCTGCGCCTGCTGACGGGAGGTGCGGCATGAGCTACGCACCGCTGGGTCAGGGGCTGTGGTATTTTCTGACGTCGTTCGTCGGTACGCTCGGCTTCGCGATTCTGCTTCATGCGCCCAAACGCGCGTGGCTGCCCGCAAGCCTGATTGGCGCAATGACTTACACGCTCTATTGGTCGCTCAAGCAGCTTTCGCTCGATGAGGCCGCGTCAATGTTCCTCGCGGCGCTGTTCGGGTCGCTGCTGGCGCAGTTCTGCGCAAGGAAAATGCGCATGATTGCGACGATTTTCCTGCTGCTGTCAGTGGTGGCGCTTGTGCCGGGGCTGGGGCTGTACCGCTGCATGGAGCAGCTGGGGCATCAGCAGTATGCCCTTGGCGCGCAGACCGGCATCCTGACGATGGCGGGCATCCTGATGATGGCGCTGGGCATCGGCGTGGGCAGCTTCCTGTTCAAGCTCGTCGTCAGCGGGACGAAGAAAATCATGCCGGGAGGAAAGCAGAAATGAGCATCAGCGTGATGGCAATGGGGCGCATGAAGGAGAAGCCCTATCGGCAGATGGCGGATGAATACCTGAAGCGGCTGTCGCGCTACGGCAAGTTCGAGGAGATTGAGCTGCCGGATTTGCCTGAACCCGCGAACACGTCCGAAGCCATTGAGCGGCAGATTCGCGACAAAGAGGGCGAAATGATGCTCAGCCGCCTGAAACCGTCGGACTATGTGATTGCGCTGACGATTCCCGGCAAGATGCACGATTCGCCCGGCTTGTCGCGCCATTTGGACGAACTGCTGACGCGCGGCGAGAGCAATATTGTATTCGTTATCGGCGGTTCACTGGGGCTGGGGGATGCCGTCATCCGCCGTGCGAACGAGGAAATGTCGATGAGCAAAATGACGTTCCCGCATCAGCTGGCGCGCGTGATGCTGCTGGAACAGCTGTATCGTGCCATGAAAATCCGCGCAGGAGAGAGGTATCATAAATGAGCGAGCAGAAAAATCAGCAGAAGCAGCCGCCGAAGCGGGCGACATCCGGCATTTTTGCTATTCTGATGGCACTGTTGCTGTTCATTTTGGGACAGCAGGGGATTTTGCCGCTGGGCGACACGGCGGATGCGCCGGATGCCCTGCCGACCGCAACCATCGCCGCGGCGTTGACGGACAGTCCGACCAGCGCCCCGACCGCCACGCCGGTGCGCACCGAAAAGCCGACCGCCGCGCCCAAGCAGACGGCGATTACTGCCCCGCAGGACATTGCGGATTACATCTTCGCCCACGGGACGCTGCCGGACAACTTCCTGACGAAGAGCGAAGCGCGGCAGCTGGGCTGGGACAGCAGCCAGAACTACGTCAGCGACGTCGCACCGGGATATTCCATCGGCGGTGACAAGTTCGGCAACTACGAGGGGTTGCTGCCGGATGCATCCGGGCGCAAGTGGTACGAAGCGGACGCGAACTACACGGCCGGACCGCGCGGCGCAGAGCGAATCCTCTACTCGTCGGACGGGCTGGTGTACTACACGAGCGACCACTACCAGACGTTTACGGAAATGCACCCGTCGGGGAAATAAAAGGGAATAAAAGGACGACCTCTTTCGGCTGATGGCTTCAGCGGGAAAGAGGTCGCCGTTTAATTTGGGGGATTTAACGATTGAACTGGAAAAGCAGCATATGATTGCGCAGCTCATCCGGCGAGGAAGCGCCGAACTCGGCGGCTAACGCATCCGCATTGTCGGGCAAGGGCATATTTCCGTCAATAGCAAGCGCAAAATCGCTGGGAATTTCCGGGAGTGATGCCATGCCTTGCGGAATGCCGCCTAATTTGCGCATTAAGCCAATGCTGGGCGCATTCAGCGGCTTAACACGGCTTATGAAAGTGCGGCAGCCTGTGACCTGTGTATAGCGTTCCATCAGCATGGAAAGCGTGGGAAAGCCGATGCCTTGATGCTGATAATCTTTGATGAGCGCAATACCCAGTTCGGGCGCGGATTGCTCTGCAAAACTCTGCAAGTCGCAGAAACCGCAGTAAGCGTCATCAGCCTTGCGAATCACAGCACATATCAAATCCTTGGGTGTGTTAAAAATCTCCCAGAGGAGCCGACGTGCTTCTTCACCATGCTCGCTCTCAAAAAGCCACTTGCAAGCGGGCTGTGTGTTTCTTATATCGTCGAAATATGCGTCACGGTCTTTCGGAAGAAACTGGCGGAGCAGGTATTCACTGTTTTCGGCAGCAATGCCGTGCTCACCGAAGAATGACTGACGAATTTCGTCTGCGGAAAGCGGCATCTGGCGTATTCCTCCCTTAACTCAATGCAAACTGCGACTGGTACAAATTCGCATAGAATCCCTGCTTCTTCAGCAGCTCCTCATGCGTTCCCTGCTCAATAATATGCCCATCCTTCATCACCAGAATCACATCCGCTTCCTGAATCGTCGAAAGCCGATGCGCCACGATGAACGACGTGCGCCCATTCATCAGCCGCGCAAAGGCGGACTGAATCTTGATTTCTGTGCGCGTGTCGATGGAAGACGTCGCTTCGTCAAGAATCAGCATCGGCGGAAGTTCGCCGTTTTCGCCGCCCAGCATCACGCGGGCAATGCAGAGCAGCTGCTTCTGTCCCTGCGAGATGTTGCCGCCGTTTTCGGTGATAACCGTGTCGTAGCCGTCGGGCAGGCGGCGGATGAAGCTGTGTGCGTGGGCGGCCTTCGCAGCGGCGATAACGTCCTCTTCCGACGCGTCGGGGCGGCCGTAGGCGATGTTGTCGCGAATCGTGCCGGCTTTCAGCCAAGTGTCCTGCAAGACCATGCCGAAGCTCTTGCGCAGGGAATGGCGCGTCGCGTTGCGAATGTCCGTGCCGTCGACAAGAATTGCGCCGCTGTTTACGTCGTAGAAACGCATCAGCAGGTTAATCATGGTCGTTTTGCCGCAGCCGGTCGGGCCGACGATGGCAATGCGCTGACCGGGCTTGACGTGCAGGTTGAAGCCCTCAATCAGCGGGCGATCAGGCACATAGCGGAAGCAGACGTCTTTGAGGTCAATCGTGCCCTTGGGGGAGAGCACGACGGCGTTTTTCTTGTCCGGCACGCGGTCGTCCTCATCCAGCAGGGAGAAAACGCGCGCGGCGCAGGCGAGGGCGTTTTGCAGCTCGGTCACAACGCCGGAGATTTCGTTGAAGGGCTTGGCGTACTGGCTGGCGTAGCTGAGGAAAACGCTCAAATCACCCACGGAAATGCCGCCGCCGACCGCCGACAGCGCGCCGACGAGCGCGACTGCCGCATAGATGATGTTGTTGACCAGACGGGTGGAGGGGTTCGTGAGGCTGGAGAAGAACGTCGCGTTCAGGCTGACGCGCCCCAGTTCATCGTTGATGCAGTCAAAATCGCTCAGCGAGGCGGCTTCGTGCCCGAAGGACTGCACGACCTTCTGCCCTTCAATCAGCTCGTTGATGAGCGCCGTCTGCTGCCCGCGCACACGCGCCTGCTCGGTGAAGTAGTGGTGCGTCTTTCGGGCGATGAAGGACGCGACGAACATCGACAGCGGCGTCAGCACCACGACCAGCAGGGCAATCATCCAGTTCTTGATGAGCATGATGGTCAGCGTGCCGACAATCAGCACAACGCCGGTGAACAGCTGCGTGAAGCCCATGAGCAGACCGTCGGAGAAGGTGTCCACATCGGCAATCATGCGGCTGACGAGATCGCCGGAGGGATGCGCGTCCAGATAGCTCAGCGGCAGGCGCTGGAGCTTGTGGAACGCCGCGTTGCGCAGGTCGCGGCTGATGTTATAGGCAATCTTGTTGTTGCTGGTGGCAAGAAACTGCTGGGCAACCGCGGACAGCGCCGCAACGACGGCAATCCACACCGCAAAGACCAGTACGCCGGACAGATTTACCTGACCCGCGCCGAGCATCTGGTCAATCGCCTTGCCGGTCAGAATCGGGATGAGCAGCTGCGCCGCCGCGCTCACGCACGCGCAAAGCAGGCTGACAATCACCAGCACCCGATACGGCTTCACATATTGCAGGACGCGCAGGAGCGTGCCCTTCTGCTGCTTGAGCTTATTGGTCTTCACTGCACGTCACTTCCCTTCCGGAACTGGCTTTCGTGGATTTCGCGGTAGACCTCGCACGTCTGCATCAGCGCATCGTGCTTGCCGATGCCCACCACATGCCCGTCGTCCAGCACGATAATCTGGTCGGCGTGGCGCAGGGACGAGGTGCGCTGGGAGACGATGAAGAGCGTCGTTTCCGCGGGCAGGGTGCGCAGGGCCTTGCGGAGCGCGGCATCCGTGGCGTAGTCCAGCGCGGAGGCGCTGTCGTCCAGAATCAGAATGTCAGGATGTCCCACCAGCGCGCGGGCGATTGTCAGGCGCTGACGCTGACCGCCGGACAGGTTGCGTCCGCCCTGCTCCACCGGATCATCGAGCTTGCCCGGCTTCTGGCGGACAAAATCCTCCGACTGCGCAATGGACAGCGCGTGCCACAATTCTTCGTCCGTGGCATTCTCGTTGCCCCAGAGCAGATTCGAGCGAATCGTGCCCTTGAACAGCTGCGCCTTCTGCATGACGACCGCAACGTGGCGGTTCAGCTCCGCCTTGGAATAGGCGGTAATCGGCTGACCGAGCAGGGTGACCTGCCCCTTCGTTGCGTCATAAAAGCGCGGAATCAGGCTGACGAGCGTCGTTTTGCCGCTGCCCGTGCCGCCGATAACGCCGATGGTCTGCCCCTTTTTTGCTGTGAAGGTCACATCGGATAGGCTTTCCGCACCCGCGCCCTGATAGCGCAGGGAAACATGGTCGAACGCCACCGCTACATCGGAAGCAGCATCCGCCGAAACAGGCTTCTCCGGGAATGCCATCGTCGAGGGCGTATCCAGCACCTGCGACACGCGGCACATGCTGGCAATTGCGCGGGTGAGCAGCACGACGAGGTTCGCCAGCTTCACCAGTTCCACCAGAATCTGGCTCATGTAGTTCACCAGCGCCACCACGTCGCCGGAGAGCAGCGCGCCGCTGCCAATCTTGTTCGCGCCGAAGTACAGAATGCCGATGATGCCGAGGTTGACCACGACATACGTCAGCGGATTCATCAGCGCGGCAATGCGACCGACTTTGAGCTGCATGGCGTTCAGGTTGCCATTCTGCTGGACGAAGTTTTCTTCCTCCGCGTCCTCGCGCCCGAACGCGCGCACGACGCGGACACCGGAGAGGTTCTCGCGCGTTGCGCCCGTGACCGCGTCCAGCCGGGACTGAACGGTTTTGTACATGGGCGAGGTGATGCGCATGATGCCAAAGACAATCACCGCCAGCACGGGAATCGCCGCGAGGAAAATCAGCGCAATCTGTGTATCAATGGTGAAGGCGGCAATCATCGCGCCCGCGACGATGAACGGTGAACGCAGGAACAGGCGCAGGAACATGTTCAGACCATTCTGCACCTGATTGACATCGCTGGTCATGCGCGTAATCAGCGTCGAAACGCCCAGCGTGTCCAGTTCGGAGAAGGAGAGCGACTGGATGTGCGACATCAGCTCATGCCGCAGTCCGGTGGATGTGCCGATGGCGGCGCGCGCCGCGAAATACTGCGCGGTGAAGGAGCAGAGCAGCCCGATGAGCGCCATCAGCACCAGCAGGCCGCAGCGCGTCCAGATGTACGTTGTATCGCCGTTCGTAATGCCGACCTTGATGATGTCCGCCACCACCATCGGCACAAGCAGGTCGAACGTGGCTTCCAGCATCTTGAACAGGGGAGCGAGAATGCTCTCCTTGCGGAAGCGCCGGAGGTAGGGGTACAAGTGCTTCATACGATTCCTCCTGATGCTGTTTCGGATTTTCGATGAAGCATCCGGGAACAGCATGATGGGTATTCGCCCCATTATACCGCATTTTTCGTCATTTGGATAGTCAACAGAAGCGATTCTTGCAATTTTCCCTTGACGAAGATGATTTTCCCCCTTACAATAGGAATGCTGCCCTGAACAAAGCAGAAGGAGAAACCCGCTATGAACACGCATTCCACCGTGCGGAAGCAGTTCTTCCGCTACGTTTCTCAAAACATCCTCGGCATGATTGGCGTCTCCGCCTATATCCTCGCCGACACCTTCTTTATCGCGCAGGCGCAGGGTGCGGACGGCATCGCCGCCCTGAACCTCGTCCTGCCCGTTTATTCGCTGATTTTTGCCTTGGGCGCAATGCTGGCGACCGGCGCGGCGACCCGCTTCGCCTTGGAGAGGCACGAAGGGAAACATGCCGACAGCTACCTCGCGGAAGCCCTCGCATGGGCGGGAATTTTGTCTGTGCCGTTCATCCTGCTGGGCATTTTCAGCGCGGAGGGCATCGTGCGGCTGCTTGGCGGCGAACCGGACATCGTGACGGTCGGTGCGCCGTATACACGCATTTTCCTGCTCTTCACGCCCTTCTTCATGTGCAACTACATCCTGCGCTCCTTCGTCCTCAACGACGGCGATCCGTCGCTTGCCATGACCGCGACGATGGCATCCAGCCTGTTCAACATCGTCATGGACTGGGTGCTGATGTTCCCGCTGGGAATGGGCATGGCGGGCGCGGCGCTCGCAACGGCGGCATCCCCCATCGTCGGCATGGGGATTAACGCCCTGCACTTCCGCAAAAAGACGAATACGCTGTGCTTCCGCTGGCACAAGCCGACGTTCAAACTGCTGGCGCACGTCAGCGCGGTGGGTGTATCCGGGTTCATCGGGGAAATCGCGGGCGGCATGACGACGATGGTACTGAATTTCCTGATTCTGGGACTTTCGGGCAGCATCGGCGTCGCGGCGTATGGCGTGGTGGCGAATGTCGCCATCGTCGCAACGGCGATTTTCTCCGGCATCTCGCAGGGTTCGCAGCCGCTGCTCAGTGACGCGTACAGCCGCGGTGAAATGGGACAAGTGCGGCAGGTGCTGATGATGAGCATCCTGACGGCGCTGACGCTTTCGGTGCTGATGATTGTCTGCTTCGAGGTGTTCGCCGAGCCGCTGGTGGCGGTGTTCAACAGCGAGCATGACCCGGTGATGGCGGATTTGGCATGTCAGGGAATGCGGCTGTACTTCCTCGGCTACTTGTTCGCGGGGTTCAATATCGCCGGAACGGGCTATTTGAGCGCGGTCGGCGCGGCGAAATGGGCGATGATTACGTCCATTCTGCGCGGCGTGGCGGCGATTGTGCTCTGTGCGCTGGTGATGGCGGCGCTCTTCGGCATGACGGGCGTGTGGCTGGCGTTCTGCGCGGCGGAGGCCATTACGGCGGGGGTCATGGCGGTCGCGATGAAGAAAACGGCGATTGTAACAATTCCAAGGAAAAATTGACATGAAATTGCCTCCTGTGCTATCATCAAGGCACAAGGAGGCGATTTTTTTGATGAAGCGGATGCTCTGCGTCCTGTTGACGCTCCTGCTCTGTGCGGCATCGGCACAGGCGGATGCGGTGCTGGACACGGTTGACTACGACAACGCGGCGGAAATCTCCACTAAAAGCCAAGACGGGCTGTACCTCTATGTCGTTTTGGAGGACGGAACGGCGGGCATTACGGGCTATCTGGGCGACGAAACGGCGCTGGTGATTCCGTCCGTGGTAGACGATTTGCCCGTGACGGCGATTGGCGCGTATGCCTTTGAATATGCGGCGCTGACGAGCGTCGTCATCCCGGAGGGCGTGACGGTGATTGACTGCGAAGCGTTTGCGGCGGCATCGGCGCTGAAGGAAATCACGCTGCCATCCACCCTGCGGGAAATCGGGGAGGAGGCATTCATCGGCTGCGCGCTGGAAAAGGTGACGCTGTCGGAGGGCGTGGAAACGCTGGGAGAAAGAGCTTTTGCCGGCTGCTGGAATTTGAAAACCATCACCCTGCCGAACACGTTGCGCCGCATGGGCTACGGGGTGTTTGCGGACTGCGATGAACTGTGGGGGCTGACGCTGCCGGCGAGCCTGACGGAAATTGACGGCAACCCCATTCCTGCCATCCCGCTGTCCCAACACTTCTTTGCGAACAGCCTGCGGATTGCGCCGAACAACCCGGTGTTGCGCATCGAGAATCAAATGCTGCTGGCGGGCGATACGGTGATTTGCGCCGCGCGGGATGTGCGCGATGTAACCGTACCGGAGGGCATCACGACGATTGGGCGGGGTGCATTCTACGCCGCACAGGTGGAGAAGGTGACACTGCCGGAAGGTTTAATGGAAATACAGCAAGAAGCCTTCTATGATTGCTTCGCCCTGCGGTCAATCAGCTTGCCGGGAAGTCTGCAAAGCATTGGCGCAAGCGCGTTCAGCAGCTGCCGGGCGCTGGCAGAAATCACCCTGCCGGAGGGGCTGCGCACCATTGGGACGCGGGCGTTTGATTGGACGGGTCTCACGTCGCTGCACCTGCCCGAAAATCTGGAAGAAATTGGGTACAGCGCGTTCTCGTCCAACGCAGAATTGCAGGAGGTCACGTTCCCGAAGAACCTGCGGGTGATTCCGACGGATATGTTCTATGGATGCTCAGAGCTGGGAAAAGTTGTCCTTCCGGAAAAATTGGAGCGGCTGGAAGCATCGGCGTTTGCGTTCTGCGAAGCCCTGACGGAAATCGACCTGCCGGAGGGTGTGCAGTTTCTGGGAAGAAACGCATTCGAGCGCTGCGGTTTTGCAAGCATCTGCATCCCGGACAGCGTGACGGAAATCGAGGGGAATCCCTTCAAGAACTGCAAGGCGCTGCGGACGGTGGAGCTTTCGCCGAATCATCCGCTGCTGACGGTTCAGGACGGGATGCTGATTGACCATGTGCATCAGCGCGTGCTGCGGCGGCTGACGACGGGCGCGGTCTGCATTGTGCCGGGGGGCATCAAGGAGATTGCAGACGGTGCGTTCGGGCGCATTCCGGAGCTGACGGAAATCACCCTGCCGGGGAGCTTGGAGAAAATCGGCGAAGCGGCGTTCATCTACTGCGGGATGCGCGAAATCACCATCCCGAAGGGCATTGCGGAGATTGCGCGGATGGCGTTTTACCACTGCGACCAGCTGGAGACGGTGCATTTGCAGGAGGGACTGCGCGGCATCGGCTGGGATGCGTTCAGCGAATGCGCCAGTCTGTCGGATATACGACTGCCCAACACCTTGGAACGCATTGAGCTGCGGGCTTTTGCGCACTGCACATCCCTGAAACAGCTGACCATCCCCGCCAGCGTCACGACAATGTATGCGGGATTTGTTGATGCGGACACGGTACTGCTGGTCGAACGCGGGTCGACGATGGAAACGTGGCTGCAAGAAGAGGGGTATCAATATACGCTGGTGGAAGTGGAATGACCCGCCCCATCACCCGAAAGAAGGAAAATAGCCATGTCCGAAGCGGAACAACAGACAAACGAGACGCTGAAACGCATTCAAACGGTTCAGGAACTGTACGGCTGTCTCTCGGCAGCGCTGACGATGGAGGAAGCACGCGAAGAAAGGGCGGAAGCCCTCACCCCACCCTCCTCTCCATCCGCCTCGCGCTGAGCGTCAATCGCTCCTGCAATTGACACAAAAACTCCCGATTCGTGGGCTTGCCGCGTTCGGGGTCTACCGACTGCCCGAAGAAGCGCGCAATCGCATCGTAGTCGCCGCGATTCCATGTCGATTCGATAGCGAGCCGCAACCGACGCTCGACGGCGCACGGGGTCAGCTGCGCGCGGCGCGCCATCAGCGGGTATAAGCCGTGCGTCACGTCCGTCAGCAGCGGTGGATGCACGACCGTCAGCGCCGCCATTTCCGGCAGGAACGCCCACGCCCGGAGTGTCCGCGGCATCCCCAGCGCCGTCAGCAGCTGACGTGCCAGTTCGGTGCATGCCGGCAGGTGTGCCGCCGCCAGCGCGGGCAGACGAAGCACGGTGAACCACGCCGGCAGCTGCGGAATTTCTGGCAGCTCGCCGTCCAGACCACCCAGCAGGAACGGCGGCGCAAGCGGCGGATGGCGAATCAGCGATTGCGTCAGGCAGTCCGCCGCCGGGCAGGGGAGGAGCAGCACCGCATCCACCGACTCCTGCGACAGGCGGAAAAGCGCTTCCTCGGCGGTCAGGGCGGTTTGGCAGCGGGTTTCCTCGCCCAAATCCTCAATTTCCGCCCGAAGCTGGGCAAGCGTCAGCGGATTATCCGCCAGAAGCAGAAAACGGCGCGGCTGCATGAAAAGAACCTCCATTGACGAAAATGTCGGTGGAGGTTTTCTGCATTTCAGGCGGGGATTCCTGCCGGAAAAATAGGAGCCTTTGTCGATTGTCAATTCCCCTGCATCTGCGGCATGGAAACTCTGATGCAGAAGCGCATTGCAAACGGTAATAAAACAGCGATCACGTTTTTGAGGGAAAACAAGGAAACTATAAAAAGTACTTGACAAATCGCAATTTTCCATATATACTACATAAAGTTGCTTAGAGACTTAAATCCAATGGGTTAATTGAGGAGGTATGCAATATGCCAATTTGTGAAAAATGTGGTGTCGAATTTGATGAAAATGAAGCAGAATGCATATTTGATGATAATGATGTTGCTTCATTTTCTGTTGACTATTACAGATTGAATCGTTGCTTGTGTGGAAACTGCGCCATCGAAGAGTATGAAAGAGGTAATTACTCTGAAGAGTGCGAATGTTGCCACAAAAAGTTTTTTCCTGAAGATGAGAAAATCAAGTTTGAATCTTTGGTATCAAATAGAGTTACAGATGCTGACATGTATGAGCACGGCATTCTCTGTGCTGATTGTGCAGCAGAAAAACTCCGTGAAGAAATAGATGACGAATATGATGCGTATGATGAACATGGTGGCTTGAGTGTGCACGACGCTGCATTGATATGGTTGTCGCATGGAAAAGACGAGGACTATATGTTTGGATATACGGAAGATGAATTAGAAGATGCCTTATAAGAATGAATGTTTCTAAGCAGCCCTAAAGTGAATTTCAAAAGTGGATTTCAAAGGAACGGCAGGGATTTACTCCCTGCCGTTTTAACTAATTGCCAATAAGAGTGCTGAGCATCCAGTCCACATACAGGCCGTACCCCTGCGTTGGGTCGCTGACGAAAACGTGCGTTACCGCGCCGATCAGCTTGCCGTCCTGGATGATGGGGCTGCCGCTCATGCCCTGCACGATGCCGCCGGTCGCGTCCAGCAGGCGCGTATCTGTCACGCGCAGCACCATGCTTTTGGCGGCGGGAGCGTTCTGCTGGCTGACGTGGGTGACTTCGACAGTATATTCCTGTACGCCGCCAGTGCCGATGGTGCTGAGGATGGTCGCCGCGCCCGTATGGACGGACGAGCGCGTGCCGATGGGCAAGCCGTCGGGATAGAGCGGGTTCGTCACGGCGGTGGTGAGTGTGCCGCTGATGCCGAGGGCCGTGTTCTGCGCAATGTCGCCCAAGACGGCGGCGTTTTGCAGGAACGACCCTTTCAGTTCGCCCGGAACGCCGCGCTGCCCCTTCTGTACCGCGACGATGCTCGCATTCAGCACACGCCCTTCCCGGACGGTCAAGATGCTGCCTGTGTCGCCGTCGGTGATGGCGTGACCGAGCGCAGCATACTGCCCGGAATCCGGGTCGTAGAAGGAGAGCGTGCCGATGCCCGCAGTACTGTCGCGCACCCATGCGCCGAGGCGGACAACCCCGGTGGCGTCATCCTGCACGGGGGTGAGGGTTGCGTGGGCGGTCGTGCCGTCGCGCATGTATTCGATGAGCAGGGGCGACGTGCCGTTCTGCTGGGCAATTTCGCTGACGTCGGCAACGCGCTCAATGGCGTGTCCGCCGATGCGCAGGAGGACGTCGCCGGGGCGCAGTCCGCAGTCCCGCGCGGGGCAGACACCCTTCTTTACGTCCGACAAGCCGACAATCAATACGCCGTCCGTCCGCATGGCAACGCCGAGTGCCTGTCCGCCGGGAATCAGCCGCTTCTCCGGGCTGACTTCCACCTCCACGCGGCGAAGCGGGATGCCGAGGATGCTCAGCAGCAGTTCCGACGTGCCGCTTTTCTGCCCGGTTACGCTGACGTACTGGCTGAGCGTCTCGTCCTGCGACGCACTGACCTCTAAGCCCTCGCCCGACGCGCGCAGCATCCCCGTCAGCAGCGAAATCGGCTCATCCTGCGTCAGCCGCAGGGACGCGGGAAGCGCCCGAAGCGCCTGCTGCGTGGGCGAAAAATACCCCAGCGTCAGCAGAAGCGTCAGAACAAGCCCGACCGCGCGGCGCAGGGGTGAAGGATGTTTCTTCATGCCGATGCCCTCCCATTCGCAAGCAGGATGCGCCGGGAGGGCAAATTTTATAATGGAATAATTTTCAAGAGAGGGAGAACGAGGGGAGCGTCCCTCCCTTTCGCGCGATTGAGTGCATCATACGCCCTATCGCCAGCGCTTCCGCAGGGGCGGCATCCTGCGGCGCATTGTCGCAAATCTCAATTCGTACGGTGGGTTGCACCCTTTTCGCCCCACTGTACACAAAATCGCGCCAAATGGAAAGCGCTCTCTTGTAATTGTGCGCAATGTGGTGTACAATCGAAACAGAATACCATGGTGAAGGGGTTGAACGTTCATGCTTGCACGAACGCTGGGATACGGCCTGAGCGGCGTCAGCGGATTCGCGGTGAAGGTGGAGGTCTACGCGGCGACGGGGATGCCGGCGCTGGAGATTATCGGGCTGCCGGACGCGTCGGTCAAGGAGAGCCGCGACCGAGTGAGCGCCGCCATCGTCAACAGCGGATTTACCATGCCCATTTCGCGCCTGACGGTGAATCTTGCGCCCGCCGACCAGCGAAAGGAAGGCCCTGCGTTCGATTTGCCGATTGCCATCAGCATCCTGATGGCGTCGGGGCAATTGGAAGGCATGGACTTGACGCAGACACTGATGCTGGGCGAATTGTCGCTGGATGGTTCGCTGCACCCCGTGCGCGGCGCGCTGCCGATGGTCATCAGCGCGAGCGAGCAGGGGATTGTGGACATTATTCTGCCGGAAGGGAACGCCGAGGAAGTGGCGTGCATTCAAGGGCTGCGGGTCTATCCGGCGAACAGCCTGCGGCAGGTGGTGAATCACCTGAAGGGGCGCGAATCCATCCCCGTGCAGCAGCAGCGGCAGTACAGCGACGTGGTGTCGGCAGTCAAGTGCGCGGTGGATATGGCGCAGGTGCAGGGGCAGGTTGGCGCGCGGCGGGCGCTGGAGGTTGCTGCCAGCGGCGGACATAACCTGCTGATGGTCGGCACGCCCGGTTCGGGCAAGACGATGCTGGCGCGCTGCCTGCCGGGCATTCTGCCGCCGCTGACCTTCTCTGAATCGCTGGAGACGACGCGCATTCACTCCATCGCCGGCCGCCTTGCGCCGGGTACGGGGCTGATGGCGGAGCGCCCATTCTGCGCGCCGCACCACAGCGCATCCGTCGCGAGCATGATTGGCGGCGGGTCGAACGCGAAGCCGGGTGAAGTATCGCTGGCGCACAACGGCGTGCTGTTCTTGGATGAGCTGCCGGAGTTCAGCCGCAACACGTTGGAAGCACTGCGCCAGCCGCTGGAGGACGGCGTCGTCAGTGTGACGCGCATCCACAATCAGGCGCAGTACCAGTCCAGCTTCATGATGGTTGCCAGCATGAACCCGTGCCCTTGCGGATTTTATGGCAGCAAGACGAAAAAATGCCGCTGCTCCGCGAAGGATATCCGCCGCTATCTCGACCGCATCTCCGGCCCGCTGCTTGACCGCATCGACATTCAGGTGGAGGTAGACGCTGTGCCGGTGAAGGAAATCAGCGAAGGCGGCGCGGCGGAATCCTCGGCGGAAGTTGGCGCGCGCGTGCGGAAGGTGCGTGAATTGCAGCAAGCCCGCTATGCGCAGGACGGCATCCACTGCAATGCGCAGCTTGACGCGGGCTTAAGCAAAAAATACTGCCCGATGACCCCGGAAGCAACGGCGCTTCTGCACATGGCAGTGGAGCGCATGGGCATGAGTATGCGCGCATACGGCCGCGTGGTGAAGGTCGCCCGGACGATTGCCGACATGGACGGCGCGGAAACCATCGGCACGACCCACGTTGCGGAGGCAATCCAGTACCGCGAACTCGACGGGAAGTACTGGAAGGGCTGAAGCATTCCGTTTTCCTTGCGCAACAGGGAAACGACCGCAGGAAACGCGCCGAAGGTGCTTACGGGGCAATTCCAGATGATTGTCCCCTTGTAGGATGGAAGGACGGAAGGAATAACCGGGAGAAGGAGAACCATGACAGCACAAATCAAAATGACGCGCAAAGAAGCGGAAGTCCAAATGGCGTGCTTCCGGCAGACGTTCTCCAGCGTGCGGCTGCTGAACGAAAAAGCCGTTCTGCAAGCACTGCGGACGCATTCCAAGCGCACCGAACTTGAATGCCGCGTTCTGCATGAAAAGAGCCAGCTCACTACGCTCGATGTTACCCCGCAGCGGGCAGAGCAAATCTTCGCCCGCTATATCGAGGTGGACGGCGAACCTTGCGTGCTGGAACTCGTACAGGACTTGCAGCAGGATACCCCCGAAGCCGTGGTGCAGCGCCGACAAATGCTCACCCAGACCGGCAGCATGGGCGAAAAGCTCTACCGCGACGCGCTGACGGGGCTGTATAATCGCCGCTATTATGAGGATGCCCTAAAAAATCGCGGCATGGAAGCTGGTGTTGCCGTCCTGGACATGGACGGCTTCAAGGCGTGCAACGAAACGTATGGGCATCAGGCGGGCGATAAGATGCTGGAAGCCGCCGTTGGCGTGATGCGCCACTGCGTTCGCCGCTCGGACACCATCATCCGCTATGGCGGGGATGAGTTTCTGCTGCTCCTGCCGCACATCGAGGAGGCCACCTTTCAGCAGAAATTGCAGGATATCTGCTGCCAAATCAGCGAAACCCGGCTGCCGGGGCTGGAGGACATCCGCCTGTCCGTCAGCATCGGCGGGTTGATTAACCGCGGCGAGCCGATTGACTGCGCGGTTGAACGCGCCAATCAGCTGATGATGCAGGCAAAAAAGAGCCGCAATGCCGTTGTTACGGATTCCGAAATCGCCGCGGAAGATATTGCGCCGCGCAAGGAGACCCGCCCGCGCATGAAAATCCTCATTGTCGATGACTCCCGGACGAACCGCGCCATCCTCAATGGGCTGATTCCCGACCGCTACGACGTATTGGAAGCCGCCGATGGGCTGGAAGGCTTGGATATGCTCCGGCGCTACGGCACGGAAATCGCTCTCGTGCTGCTGGATTTGCTTATGCCGACGCTCAGCGGATTTGATATGCTGTCGCTGATGGCGGCGAATCAGTGGCTGGAGGAAATTCCCGTCGTCATGATTTCCAGCGAGAACGACGCGGATACCATCCACCGCGCCTACGATTTAGGCGTGAGCGACTACATCACCCGTCCGTTCGATGCCGATGTCGTCAGCCAGCGGATCAGCAACACCATCAAGCTCTATGCCCGCCAGCGGGGCTTAAGCAATCAGGTGCGCGATCAGATTCACGAGAAGGAGCGCAGCAACCGCCTGATGCTGGAAATTATCAGCGAAGTCGTCAGCGCCCGCAACGGCGAAAGCGGCGCGCACATGCGCCACCTCTGCCTGCTGACGGAAGTGCTGCTGGATACCCTCGTCAGCAAAACGAAGCGCTATACCCTCACGCCGCATGAACGCAAGGTCATCGTGACCGCATCGGCGTTCCACGATATCGGCAAAATGGGCATCGACGAGAAAATCCTCAACAAAAGCGGCCAGCTGACCGAAGAAGAGTATATTGTCATGAAGTCGCATACGCTGATTGGCGCATCCATGCTCGCGCGCCTGGACCACTACCGTGAGGAGGAATTGGCGCGCACGGCGTACCAGATTTGCCGCTGGCATCACGAGCGCTACGACGGCGGCGGCTACCCCGACGGCTTGAAGGGCGAGGAAATCCCGATTGCCGCGCAGGTCGTTTCCATTGCCGATGCGTATGATGCGCTGATTTCGCCGCGCGTCTATAAAGAGGGTTTTTCGCACGAACAGGCAATGCAGATGATTCGCAATGGCGAATGCGGCGCGTTCAATCCGCTGCTGATTGAATGCTTGGAGGATTCGCAGAGCAGGATTCGGTATCTTGCGTCGATGACGGCGGAACGCTTCAGTTAAAAAGTATTCTGGGCAACACCGCACAAATGAGGTGTTACTCTAATGAACCGGCGGTGCAATGCCGCTGGCTTTTTGCATCTTCCACAAGGAGCAAAACCACATGGTGAAACGAATTTTGCAGTATTTCCGCCGGGAAACGGTGCTGAGCGCGGCACTCGTCTGCGCACTGCTGTCTTTCCTGCTGACCCCGCCGTCGGTCATACACTTGCAGGGCATTGACACGACGACGCTGCTGATGCTCTTCTCGCTGATGACGATTGTCGCGGGATTCCGGCGTATGGGCGCACTGGATGCCGTCAGCCGGAAACTCACCCGGCGTGTGACGACGCTCCGCGGACTTTCGGCGGTGATGGTGGCGCTGTGCTTTGCACTCTCAATGCTGGTGACGAATGACGTTGCCCTGCTGACGCTTGTGCCACTGACGCTGCTGCTCTTCCGCGCTGGCGGGCAGAAAAGCACCATCTGGACAGTCGTGCTGGAGACGGTTGCGGCGAATTTGGGCAGCATGGTCACGCCAATTGGCAATCCGCAGAATCTGTACCTGTACACGTCCGGGCGGCTGACGGCGCTGGATTTCCTAACCCTGCTCGCGCCGTATGCCGGCGTCGCGCTTGCGCTGCTGCTGGCACTGTGCCTGCTGCTGCCGAAGGAGCGCGTTGCGGTGGATACGTCCGCGCGCGCGCCGCTGGCGGGGAAGATGCTCACGCTGTATGGGGCATTGAGCGCACTGGCGCTGCTGGCGATTGCAAAGGTGCTTCCGGCGTGGGCGCTGGCGGGGGCGGTGCTCCTTGGCACGCTGGCGCTGGACAGAGGGACAATCCGGCAGGTGGATTACACGCTGCTGGCGACGTTCGTGTGCTTCTTTGTCTTTGTGGCATCGGTGAAGGCGTGCGAGCCGGTGCGCGCGTGGCTGGAGACGATGATGGCGCGCAGCCCGATGGCGGTGGCGCTGCTGACGAGTCAGGTCATCAGCAACGTGCCGGCGTGCCTGCTGCTGTCGCCGTTCACGCAGGACGCAAAAGCGCTGGCGCTGGGGGTTGATCTGGGCGGACTGGGGACGCTGATTGCGTCGCTGGCGAGCCTGATTTCGTTCCGGCTGTACGGGGCGGGAGAGGGCGCACAGAAGGGCAGGTACTTCGCGGTGTTTACAGGGGTGAATGTGCTGTTTCTGGCGGTGATGCTGGGCTTGGCGGCAATCTTGTAATCAATGCGCAATTAGGAATGAGCAATGCGGAATGAGATAATACTATTTCCAGATTCACCTGCGCCATCTGCTTGCGCCTTTTCCCTTCTGG
>ENA-OZRO01000351-OZRO01000351.1-human-gut-metagenome-genome-assembly--contig:-NODE-351-length-20040-cov-8.544608_pt1 | contig 20040 bp, 21 predicted proteins | sample MGYA00243267_ERZ653941 | MGnify/ENA primary metagenome ERZ653941 (study PRJEB26926, sample SAMN06164615) | human gut metagenome | biome: ENVO:00009003; feature: ENVO:2100002; material: ENVO:00002003... | reverse complement strand
ATTCATGAGCGTCTCGTGGGCTCGGAGATGTGTATAAGAGACAGACTTTAAAGCCATTCGTAATTATCTTATATTTCTATAAGTACCGACTATATCTTAACTATTATTAAATAGCAATTTCCATTTCCATTAACGTATCAATAGTTAATGTACTCTGCCGATACGCAGATAGTCTGTAGAGGTATTTTTTCCTACGGGATTATCATGCTATATAGTTTAGACTTCCCCGTTAGCCACATATTTAGTGACTGCGCTGATAAACGCAAAAGAAATAACAGGCAACAACTTCTGTGATACCAATCTGCTCGGGGGCTTCACGAGTAACAGATTCAATTGTAGCAATTTGCGCATTTAATTGGTCTGTAGAAACCCCAAGAGTAGCTGCTGCTGATGCAGCTTTCTGTGATGCTTTTGCTAACTCTCCAACGTCCGCAGCAGAAATATTTGCTACGTTAGCCCAAGAGTCTAGTGCGGCATTAAGTTTATCAATATTATTATCAAGACCATAAGCATTCATATATGCCGTGATTTGGTCTGACGTTGTAGCAGCATCTTGCTGAGAAGCATTTGCCAATTTAGTTGACATCTCCGCAAGTTGCTGAGACTTATTTAGGTCAAAACCTTGCTGGCCGAAGATAAGGGTACTATTCGTCATAGCAACAGTTGTAGAGCCAAGAGCCTTTGCAGCTTCATTAGCCTGCTTAGCATACTGTACCATCGAGTCACGTGAATAATCAGTAACAAGCATAATCTGCGTTAATGAATCATCAAGGTCTTTGGCATATTCAACAGATTGACGAATAGAATCAGTAACTCCGTTAAAGGCACTTGACATAATGCCCCAACGAACGGTGTTACCCATTGTGTTAAATAATTTATCTACCATTGAACTAGTACTTTTGATACCAGTATCAATTTTACCCAATTGGGCAAGAACATCTGTAAAGGCAATTTTACCAGTAGACCCTGCCATAGAAAATGAATTTTGTAGATTACGTAATGAAAGTCCACTCTCATTTAACTGGCTGGTCAACTTTGTCATATCGAGCATTCCAATTTTAGTATTAAAGCTCGAATTTAACGCTTTCTGAAACTTTTGAATATTATTGATTGCCGCAGAAACTTGTGTATTATCAATAATATCCTGAGACTGCATTTCCTTTAACTGGACAGAAACTTTATTAAGTTCAGTCTGCAATTGAGTCAAACCAGAACGGTCTAATGTAGTTCGTAGATTATATTCAATAGTATTTGAATATTTACTAATGGTAATCACCTACCTTACATCTATATGTACGATTCATAATCGTACCTCCTTTTATATCTTTATTAACGTTAATATAGGCATAAAAAAAGAGCCTACTTTATATAAAAGTAGGCTCATAACAATTATTGAATTTTGTACTAAAGCTCGAATAGAGGACCTTCATCTTGTTCATTATTTTCTTTAATCTCTTCACTTTCTGTTGGTACGGCAGCAAGATAATCTGTAGCAGCTTTAATTGCATCATTAACCTGTTCAGGAGTTGCCATAGCCTTAACTTTAACTTTTTCCTTTAATTTACTTTCATCCTTTGGAGTATTATTCATGCCCCATTTGTCAGCAATTTCAAGAACTGTCTGAGCATCACTTTCGTTAAAAGCATCTTTAAAACGATTTACAGTAGACTCTACAATATCGCCACTAAAAGTTTGGAATGTAGAGAAAATGCCACGAGCAGACTGTAGATATTTAATATAATCATCAAGCCATACACTACCAATTCGACCAAGAGCGTCCATATCTACCGCAAAGTTCTCATTCATGTCTGCGATGGTGTCATCAGCAAGAAGCGCATCCCAAGCGTCTAGAATATTATCTGAAACAATGCGGCCAATTTCTTCCTTGCGGTCAGGATATAGAATAATCGCCGCATATGCATACAGCGCACGTTCAAAAACAAATTGATTGACGAAGCCATTATCCTCAGCAGACTGTGCCGCAAAATGGATAATGTCATACATGTCTTGTGATGTTAGCTTTTTAGCTGTCTCTGTTTCAAAAAGAATTGCCATAAAATCTCCTTTTATCTCTATACCTATATGGTTGTATTATATCATACTTTTAAAACAATGTCAACTAAGATTTAAAAATATCTGGCGTAAATAAATGACCCATATTAAGTGTGATACTAATCTTAGTATTATTCAATACCTTATAAGCAAGTTTATTACGATTCAACGCCATGCGGAAAACGTTATCTCCTGTCTGTGACGGCATAACTTTACTTCTTAAAGTACCTAAGTCGAAACCTTCAACAAGATAATATTTATTGCCGCCATACTTCAAAATAGTATCTGCATTATCATAAATCTTTCTAAGAATATCATAAATTGAAAATATCTTATTATTTACGATAAGCAAGGTTGAATAATCTCCTTGAATACCACTGCCAGCTATAGCATCTACAAGACTCAAAGCGCCAGCCGCCTGTCTAATATTATACCAATCCATAGCATCTACTGTAGTACCAAGAGCGCCAACAAGACTATAACCATATTGACCAGCACCGGGCGCAAAAGCATTTAATTTTTTCGCCAACTGCTGATATGTCATACTTCTGGCAACAAATCCTTCGACACCAAGAGCACGCGAACCTGGACCACTACCTTGAAATGGCGCACTTTCACGCAACTTAACATTGCCGCCAAATTCAAGAATAATACCATCTTTATTCCAATAAATATGAACGTCTTCCTTGGACTCTTTACCTTCAAGAGTATCTGTTATCTGTTGTGCCGTCCAATTTGAATAAAACTTACCATCTGCTGAAGATACAATCTGCTTTATCTTTTCATTATTTTCCATAATAAGCTGTTGCCCTTCATTTGCGGCAACATTAATTGCGTGTGCTTCTGCCATTTCGTGAACTGTACCACCAATAGAGTTGAAAGCAGCTGCAATAGAATCAACGGCAGATTGAAAACTATTCTGAATATCAGCAACACCGCCATTACCAAGAGAAGCAAGAATATCTAGGTTTTCCCGCACCTTCTCCATTGCAAGAACAATCTTCGTTTCAGACTCTTTAACCATTCCAGCACTAATACTTGCGTCTGTTGGAATACCCTTTAGGTCTGATGGTACATTTCCATTTGTATAATAAGCATCTACTAAGCGTGCGGCAACAAGGTATTCGTAATTAGACGCAACCGTCCAAATAATATTATTAACAGCTTCATTTACAGCTGTAGTAACACTCGATACGTGTTCCAAACAGTCCTCCACAGATGCGCTAAATGCGGAACCAGCATTTGCCAGACTGATACCATCAACAAAAATATCACCAGACGTGCTATATGACTTGGCAATACCTTTGCTATCAAAGTTTGCAATATTTTGCATTGCCTTATCAATATTTTGACCTATTACGCCACCATTTGAAACCCAATTATCCATCATAGATTTAATCTGTCTACCAGTATATTTTTTGCCACTGGCCGCATTCACTTGATTAAATCTTTGAGTAAATGTACTTACTTGGCGTTTCATAATACGATGCATCGTGTTATTATCAATATCGGCTTGCCCTCTGGCAATAGTATAAGCAAGATACTCTTTGCCGCCATTATACGCTTGAACGGCACGCCAATTGAAATTGCTCATATTACCTCCTAAATAACATTAATATATATTGCAATAGCAATACATATTATTGCTATTTAAAAAGAAAAAGGGTGTCCCAGTTAAGGAACACCCTTTAGCTTATTTAGCTACAGACCTCTTTAGTTTAGAAACACTGGGAGTAGTTTCAGTTTCGGAAGTCTTAGTAGTCGAATCAACTGCGTTAGCAGTTACGTCTGAATTTTGTTCGTCAGCCGCAGATTCAGTTGACGTTGCGGCCTTTATTCCCCCGCTGCTTCGGAGAAGACAGACTTAGAATACCAACTATCTACATCGGAATCCTTTGTGCGGCCATCGTGACCAAGGACATCCTTGTTCTTATAGTTGTGAGTTGTATCAGTCTTGTCAACAACCTGTAGCGTAGCCATAACCTTCTTCTTCTTGTTGAACTTGGTGTAGGCAGGCATACAGTCGATGGTGAATGTAACATTATGTTATCTTATAGTTTCCTATAAGTTCAGACTATATCTTCACCTCTAATAATAGAGGGTTTTCCACTTCGCTTTGTTATAAAGCTACTCCATAAAGGATAGTCGTTGAACGTTTAAATTAAAAATTAAAATCTTTAGTAAGATGTTTCCAATTTTTTCTACATTTAATAGCAGAAATAGTTGATTTATGTACATTATATAATTCAGCAATATCTTTGCCCATCATAGTTCCTTCTTCTAATAATTGGGCAATTTCCAAAACTTGTTCTTCATTTAATTTTGCAAATTCTTTAACTTCTGAGCCATGTCTTGCATGAGATAAATTATTCTGCCAAGCATGGTCAATATTCTCTTTTGGAGTACACCATTCAAGATTTTCAGCTCTATTGTCGGTTTTAATTCCGTTTTTGTGATTAATTTGAGTTTGACCTTCTTTTGGTTTTGGAAGAAAAGATTTTGCAACTAAAACATGGCGTTTAATATTATCAATTCGTCCACAATCGCCATATAAGGTATTAACCATATAGCCATTTTGTAAAGAATTATCTGATAATTTTCTATTACCATATTCACTATATAAAGAACCATCTTCGTCAATGTAATACATATCATCAACTTTTGAATACACTAAATTTACTTTTTGCATAACAAATTCCTTTCTTAAATTATACAAAAAGTATAGCATAAAATTTTTAATTTGTCAAGTTCGCTGCTGATTACCAGTTAAGGCTTCCAGCAATTCAAAAAATTATTTTCTGCATATCACTATGCAGCGACACCTACATTCATTAACCTTGATGTCGATGGGTCACCATTATTTGCCATCTGGAATGTAAAATTAGATTGGATTTTACCACGAGGAATAACAAATTCAGCAGGAAGGTCTACGCCAGTCTCTTCATCACGGAAGAGGGTAGACGCTTCAATGTAATAGTAACCAGCGAAGTTCTCAGCATCAATCTGCATCTCATAGGCTTCATCGTAATGAACCTCATAGCAGTCAATGCGTACGGTATCGCCAGCCTTTACAGCAGCATCCTGCTTGCTATCGCCGGGTTCATCGGCGGCAAGCTGGAAAGCGATAGTTTTACCTTCTGCCTTAATCTCACCGTGGTCACCAAGAACAGCGGCGGTCAGTCCGCTAGTTTCAACAGTGAAGACCTGCTTGTCAGTGACAGCGGAAAGATAATTAGCTTGAGCACCAGCACTATCAAGAGTAACAGGATAGATAGGAGCTTCTTTTGTAACGATGATAGTAGCGCCGTTGCGGTCTTCATCGGTTAGCTTGGCAACAATCTTACCGCCAGAAGTTTCGGCAACCATATCATATGTAGCATGGACATAGATAGGAGTCTTATTGTCACCAGTTTTCTTGCCATGTACTAGACCAGCACCAGACAGCATAGCGAAACTGGTAGGACTCATCATAGAGTCTTCAAGAGTGCTTTTTAAACATATATACTTTCATATATAAATAGACTATATCTTATCTTTCGATTTTCTCACTTCCTTGCTTATAGCAAGTACACCTATATAGGTTAGTCGTTGAACCATTTTATTTGGCTGCGGATTGTCTAATTCTTATGGATTATTACTATAAAATAGTACCATAAAACTCTAAAGATGTTCCCGCAATTCAAGAAATTTAATGACCCCCACATTTGTTAATTAAGGGTCAGAGTCTTTTCACCACATTTGTATTATCTGTATCTTTATATATACATACAGCTTAGACTATATCTTTATTCTTTTAGAATATCTTGCACTTCGGATTGTAGTATCCTACACCTTAAAGGTTAGTCGTTGAACTTTACTAAACGTCTTAGCTGCGGATTCCCCTCGAAAGGGCTTTCCCGCAATTCACAAAATTTATTTCATTCTTAATGGTATACAAGCATTAAGCGGCCTGAGCAGTGAAGAAACTTTCCCAGGCGATTAGACGAGGATTCATAATATTCTAAATAGGTCGTTACTCTATTTATTGTTTACACAACTATATATTACTATATAGATTAGACTATATCTTATCTTTCGATTTTCTTACTTCCATCCCACAATTGAGATGTACACTCAAATGAGTTAGTCGTTGAACCTTTTAGTTTGGATGCTGATTGTCTCACAAAGAGAGTTCCCAGCAATTCAAGAAATTTTACAAGAGCAATCTATCTACCCTTGCCGCCTTGCGCATACACTGTAGTAGCTGCGCCTTCAAGACTTGAAGTCTTAGCGGTGTCGATGTAAAGCATGGGTTGACCAGCATCGAAATGCTGACCGCCGAGGTCTACAGATGTTAGTGGTTTAAATACTACATCACAGCATTTTTATTTGGACTATCTCTTCATCCTATATTATAGGAGCTTCGCGCTTCAAAAAACGTGTCAATAGTTTTTCTACAATTTTAGTCTCTACACCCGACAATAATTTGTCTTGGCACGGGATTGTCTTAAAGATTTTCCCCGTTAGCCGCATAAGCGACACCTCTTGACAAGGAGTTCACGAAGTTTAGACTGATTTGGTCATTGATTACTCAAAGTCGAGACCTGTCTTTCTCCACTACCAGACCATCTCGCGCACACCAAATCTATTCATAGATTTCTCCTTACGTTAGGAATTTGTATACAGTTTCCTTAGTCATAGAAACATAACGCGCTAATTTCTATGTCTATTATATAAACGCGGCAAAGCCACGATTATACTCAGTAAATACCATCCATCCAATTATCAGGTTCATCCATCTTACTAACATCCATCATAGGAGTAGTAGCAACCTTCTGATATAAGTCGTATGCCATTTTAAGTGTATACCTCTTAATACTGTCAAACAACTGAAATGGAGTATAGTTATATATGACATTAATATCAATTGCCAAACCAATAGAAAGAGCAGAAGCATAATTACCAAAGATACTATTAGCTTTTTTCTTATTTTTATCGCTCTTTATCTGATTTCGTATTTCTCGACCACGTTGAAGTTTGGCCGCAATTTCAGCAGCTGCGTCATTAGCAGGGTTAAATTCTTCTTCATACTTATCAGTGCCTACTGGTAAAAACAACTCTTTTAATGTAATTCTAAAATTTTCAAAATTCATAGGATTAAGCTGTCCTACTATCGGTCCACTCTCCTGTACCCTAAAATTAATGCACCCAGCGTCATATTCAACTATATAATTAGGGAAAATAAGACCAAAAAGATTATCTACATTTCTTTTTGTATTTTCGTCCTGTTGGATGATTACTAATAATATTTGAAAATCGTCCATATACCCTAATTGACTTTTGCCCATATTTTTCATTTCTGCGGCAAGTTCTTTTGCCTTGACAAAAAGCTCAACGGACATAAGAAACGAATCTTCACCAAAAGCACAAATATCTTTAATAGACGGCTGCGAGATAGCAACATTAGCTCCCGCAACCGTCACTGGCATTCCAGAAAGATATTTACCTAAATCTCCTTGTAATTCTGACATGCCACACCAACTTTATAAATCTTGCGGCGCAGGCTTGGTATTATCAATATTCTGCGAATCATCGGCTTCACTATGGCTCGCTGAGTATCGTAGCATTACGCCACCTAAATATTCATTCAAAACTAGCTGTTGCGCACCTAGAAATTGAAGTTTTCCGATGCCAGATAAACGAGTATCATTCATAATACCATCAACATATCCAGCAATCATCCAAGGACGTAACTGATAGTCATCTAATTCCCAATAGTCAAGCTGCGAAATAATCGTAAAACTGATAACGCAATTACGATAGCGAGGATTCTCAGAAGGAGAAAAATCATCAAAGTCTAACATGATATAAGATTTAACTTCTTCGTGTTCTCCAAAAGAGAGCTTGGGAGTAGCCTTAATATATTGATTATCATGTAGGTCTTTAATTGTATATTGTTCAATCTTACGCTGATATTGGTCTTGCGTTCTATCAAGACAATCTGGCGTATTGATAATAAGTAATTTTTTAAGCATATCGCTATAAGGTCTACTTTCAACAAAGAGTTTGCGCCAAATGGTTTCTTGGTCTTCTGCGTGTGAAAGAAAAGTAGACTTATAATTAGTTCGTAAGATATTAGAAGCAACGTGTTTCATGTAACCTCCAATCCTTATAACGATTTAATCTTAACTGGTAAATCTGTTTCAACGTCACCATATGCCGCATGAATAACAAATTTACCTTTCTTGCCAGATACAATTTCCACTTTGCAAGAATCATTATTTGAATCTACAATCTTAGCCATAGATTCATCATCAATAGAGAATGAAACTCTTTCACCTTCTGGAAGTTTCTTAATCCAATAGGTATGAATGTCATATGGATAAACCTCTTGCGGACCTTGAATTAATGGTTTCTGCCATTCGACAATTACTGTCTGGAAGAAATCACCATAGCAAATATCAAAAGTTTTGATTGCTCCTGCATATACTTTGACTTTACACATGCGGCCATTTTCATATTCTTCAAGTATTTTTACTCTTGGATTATTCTTGACTTCCCAATGAATCTTGGGGTCATACGCTTCATTAGAAATAGCATATCCAATAATAGTATCTTGTTTAGCAGTTGTTGCACCGCTAATAACATTGATTGGCGTAGTCTCGTCTTTAAGAATACTTGGCAGTTCTGCGATGCTGTTATCATAATACTCTTGGATTTCAAGCTCTAAAATACCCGGTACTGTAATCGAATCCGTAACTTGTACTTCCCATGTATGTCCAGCGAGTTTGATATGAGTAAAGCGATGAAAAAACTCTCTAGTATTTTCATCATTCTTAATATAGATGCGTCCAGACAAGTTAAGTTCGTTGATATTAATATTATTCTTAATGAACCAGCGAAGGTCTGTTTCTACGGGTCCACGCATCGAAATCCAATAATCTTTTCCATTAACATTTAAAGAATACCTACATCTGATAATCTCGGTTCTTAAATATGCTGTTTCAGTAACAATAGGAAGATATATCATCCAGTGTTCGCCAGAGTCAATCATTTGAAAAGTATCTCCGGGTTTAAGGCCAGAATCGAATTCAACAGATAGATATTGCTTATTATAGTCCGCCTTATTTCCACCACTCATAGAATTAACGAGACAAGGCCAAGCACTATTTCCATCATCTGGTTTTATCATTCTTGTATTATAACTATTTTTCATAGCTTGTTTAAAAGAATATAACTTAGCCCTATCCATTCTTTCATGATTATTTTCACCTAAGATTTGGAGTCTTGCAGCCAAAGTTTGAGTTGACATTGTTTATCACCTTCTTTATAATACCTCCAATGATACCTAATGCCATCTTTACTCGTACTATAAGCCCAGTCTCCATTCTTACAACATTTACATATGCCCTGAGTTTTGCTGTTAGTGTCATTGGCACCATCTGTTATGCTGTCATAAACTTTTCCAGTATTTAAACACATAACTTGTTTCCTACGCTTTACATGTTGTCGATATGTAATTTGATAGCATTCGCTTTTTTCTTCTTCTGATAAAGAATCCCACTCTTTAGCAAAAATAAATACATATCCACTTGTGGTTCTATAATTTCCACGACTACCTTTAGTTAAAGCACTACTTATGTTACGATTATCAATTCCTAAATCTAAGCTAGCTTTTTTGCCAGAGTCATATCTAAATGTTTCTTTTGTTTTACAATTAATGCAAACAACTGGCTTTTGTAATGCTGCACTTGGATTATGTTCCCAACCAGGCAAAATGTTGTATCCATTATTAATTGAATCATATAATTCAATATAATATTTTTCTTTACTATCTGCTTGTTCAGCTGTTAAATTATCTTCCAAAATCTCTCTATGATTTTCAAACCATTCCCAAGAATATTTTTGAATTGCTCTATAGAATTTTTTACATGGCTTATATACAATTCCATTTTTGCCAGCTCTAAAATCCAAGCTGTTGCAAGTTTGACCTATATAGCTTTTACCAGATGGACTCCAATATCTATATATTTTATATTCATGAGAACTCATTATAGGCTCTCCCTAATATCATTGGAAATATTACATGCTTCAAAAATCATGCGGCGAAAAAGCATAAATTCAATATCTTTTCCCTGCTCTTTGATGCCTTGCAGCTTATATACGAGTTGATAAAGTTTTGGCACATTAGGAGTTACAAGAGCCATACCTGTAATCTCTATAACTAGAGTGTCTAATGGCTTAATCCAATCTTTACCACTCTCAAATGTAGGTAGAAGTTTAAAAATTTGATTTGTGATACGTTCTAAACTATCCTTTACATTTTCTACCTGATAGTTTAAAATTCTATCATCTATTACTATCAACGCCATTTTACTTCACTGGTTCCATAATCATGCCAAAAGAAGAACGAACTTTACCTTTTTCATCAGTATATCTACGACAATAGACTCGTTGCGCATGTAGACCTTTTTGCTCATACTCTTGCTTCATTGTAATCAGTGAGCGCATATGATTTGCCTGAGAGGTGAATGCAAAATCAGAGCTTGAATATTTTTGACGGATAAGGTCAACAGTGGCAAGCTGATAACTAATCCACTCTGCAATCATATAATAACGAATAATAATCTTTTCCTCTACTGTAAGACAAGTAGAGAAACATTTATTTTCATAGTCTAAAGTGAATGGGTGCGCCCAATGCGGAAACTCAAATTTAGGAACTGCCGCAATTAAAATTTCCTCAAGCAGCTTTTCAGTATCCTCTTTTGTAAGTTCCATAAACATATCATCGGTAACGCCCGCTAGGAAAAATTCATACATCTCCTGAAAAGAAGTTGGAGGTATGACTTCCATATCTTTATCAATATCTGTATCTTGTGGCATTGGGCAAACCTCCTACTTATTTCATATTATTCGGTAGTTGCCTTGACACGGCGCTTGCGTGGCTCGGCAGTTTTCTGAACTCGGCGTTGACGTGGTTTATCAGCAACATTGGTATCGCTATTATCATAAGCATGTTTATTCTTAATAGCGGCATCAATATCGACACCTGTCTTTTCCGCAATCGCCTTAATTTTAGCACGGTCATTGATTTCAAGTTCAATAGCCTTATCTTTAAGAGTCTCTACAATACCTTGCGGCGCAAAATCAAGAGCGTCCAAGAGTACGTTAATATCATCTTTGAGCAGACACTTATTTACGTCTGCTTCTGTCCAATTATATTCAATGGCATCACAAGGAACGCCAAATTCTGCGGCAAGTGACTTATTACCTACATTGATATAATTCTGTAGAAGAATAGAGCCACCGGGCTGGAAAAATAACTCACGCAGTTCACCTGCTGAAACACGCATAGTAACGCCCGGAATAAGACGGCGTGCGTGACCAGAAGACGAAAGAATATAACCAGTCTCGCAGTTTACGATATTGCGGATAGGAACTAGTGTATCATCGCTAATTAGTTCAACTTCATTACTCATATTATATTTTCTCCTTTTTAATCTAAAAAAAGAAGGGACGCAGAGCGCCCCTTCCAATAATTTATTATTTGAAATTAACAACGGGGTCGTTAACTCCATCAGCAAGAATTCCTTGAGTGTCGGCATATACATAATATACCTTGTCCATTCCTTCGCCTTTCTCCATGAGCTTCTTAGAGCCACGAACAAGGTTGTCGAAATTGATTGTAAACTTAGAGAAATCTTGCTTGCTGCCAGCCTTAGAATAATCCTGTAACAGCATGAAAGCAGTATAACCATCAGCATTTGGCGTATCGCTATTGAATGAATATGTAGTATCTTTAAAGTTAAAGGTAGCAGAAACATTCTTAGGATTACTCAGACGGATTGGGTTATTGCTTACGTCAATATCTTCAAACACGTTACCCACAAAGCTTACGGTAGCACCTTCGGCAAGATTATAAAGGCTTACGCCATTATTCTTTAGTTTGCCTTTGAAAGTATTATTCTTAAAGGTTACATCCGCAATATCACGTGCGTTGCTGATGCTAAACTCAACCATATTATAAATATTCTTATCGCCAGCATCGAATACGTTATTCTCAAATACAATCTTGCCAGAAGTCATGATAGACAGTGCAGTGCGTGTCGTACCTGAAATTTCACTATTCTTTAGCGTGAAAGGCTTAGTACCATTAACTTTGATGGCAAGGATTTTGTCATTTGCATCTGCGCCAGTAGCTACAAGTTTGATATTATCAAAGGTGACTGCCGCATCTGAAACTACTACTGGTTTTTTAAATGCTACACCATTACCCTTAACTGTAATATCATTGCTAAAAGTTACAGGTTCTTCAATTGCAGCAGTTCCCGCGGGGATAAACAGTGTGCCGCCAACGGGAACATTTGCGATTGCTTCTGAGACAGTATCATAATCGCCAGCATTTACCTCGTCTTCACCAGAAGTGGGAGGTTCTGGGTCAGGCATCGGAATTGGGTTTAGCGAGTTGATTTTTTTAGTGCTGTGTTCTGATAAGAGCAGATAGAAGGATTAGAGAATACAGCGACACCAAACTTCTTATAAGTTTGGAGGTCGGTTGACCAATCGTCATTATCAGAAACGGTACGAACAGCAGTCTGACCCTCAAAAACAATCTTAACAGGCTTCTCGCCAACAGAAGCGAAGATATAAGCCTGAGAGGGGTCAACGACCTTCTCAGTGTTGGTTTCATCAACCATAGACTGCTGGAGAATGATTACAGGGTGACCCTTATAATCAGCGAAGAAGCCCTTGCGGAAAAGCTCTTCCTTCATAGCGCTAGAAGCCCAGTCAGCAGAAGCAGGCTTCATGGTAGAAGCGAATTCACGAGTGCAGTAGATGGCAGAAGTGCCGTTACCATAAGAATCGGAAATAGCAAGCAGTTCGTCCATCTTAGTCTCGTCAAAGCCAGCACCGACATACTTGTTAGCAGTTGGTAGCTGTTCGACAGTCTGGGTAAGAGCCTTTAGAATTTCAGCGTAGATGTATTCATCGACACCCTCAAGCATAATGTTAGTGAAGTCAGCGAATGAATAACGACCATCAAGGAATTCCTCAAAGCCAATGCGGATAGCATAACCAATAGCGCTAGTAGCAACTTCGAGTTCCTTACCATCAAGCATCATTGTCTCATAACGACCAGCAAGACCGACACGAGTTACAAAAGCCTTAGCACGCTTACGAGCAGCTTCAGTAATGCGGAGTTTGAAGACGGCCTTATCACCCTGAGCGATTGTCTGGACGTCAGCAAACTGCTCAAACTGCTGCATAACCTTAACGGGAAGAATCTCATCAATAGTATTCTCAATTAGTTCATATACAGCGACCTCGTTACGACGGAAGAGACGATAATCGCCAGCAAGTAGATTAAACTGTTCACGAAGAGTGCGGTTAACTGTATCAACGTCAAATGATTCCTCGTTGCCATTTACTGAAAAAGTAAGCGGAGTATTCTTAATAGCGGCACGAGCGAGCTTTTTAAGTTCGTCAAATTTCATTAGTTTCATTATCTGTCTTACTCCTTTCTTATTCAGCAATGACTTGTAGTTTAAGGCCGGGCTGACCATCAGGCATAGTGGTGAGCTTAGCGACCTTAACGGCTAGACCTTGACCCTTAGCGCCCTTCTCCAGAACACCATTGGTGCCGGGTACGAGAATGTCACCGAGGTCATAATCGTCAGCCTTAACGTTATTAGTAGTAAAAATATCACCAGCATACATGCGGAAGACACGAGGTGTCATAACGCCATCATAGAAATCAGATTTCTTCATGGCATAGTCACGGTGCATCTGCTTGCGCTCGTCATAGAGCTTTTCTTCATTGAAGACCATCATCCAAGGACCTTCACCAGTGAAATCAACCTTGCCAGCGGCGTAATCGTACTTTACAAAAGTACCCTGCTCAAGAATTTCAATTGAATCATCAGCGGGGAGCTGACCATAAACGCCACCACTGCGAGGAGCAGAGAGGTGATTAGGTTCAACAACGCTATGATTTTCATGACCAGTAAGCTGAATCTTAGCATCAGCGCGGTCTACATGTAGAGCCATTTAATCCTCCTATTAATAGTTTTGTGCTTCGCGGAGAGCAGATAGAATTGGGTCAGCATCTTCCGCAACAGTTTCATCATCTAGAGAGAATGTTGTAAGAGGTGTAGAATCAATTTCTTCCTCATCGTCAAAATTAACATTCTTCTGGACATATAGTAAAGCGAGCTTACTTTCAATCTCGCCAAGAGTGAATTTATCTTTATCAGCAATAATTTCCGCTTTGTCTTCGTCAGAGAGCATATGATACTTAGCAATCATAGCATCCTTATCGGCATCAATGCGCTCTGCCTTAAACTTACGAAGCTCTTCTGCTTCTGCTTCGAGAGCCGTGAATTTGTCAGTAAGCTCTTTTAGCTGTTCAGAAAGTTCAGAAACCTGATTCTCAAGCTCACACTTTTTACCTGGCTTCTTTTTATATTCATCATCATCAGAATCATCAGATTCATCATCTGAATCTTCTGAATCATCTTCTTTCTTCTTGCCTTCCTCAGCAAAAGTTTCTTCGGCGGAGTCTTCGCTAGATTCAACGTCTTCATTTGTTTCAACATCTTCGGCAAACTCTTCTACCACAGGAGCTTCTTCCTCAACCGCAGCAGTAGGCTCTACCTCAACGTTTTCTTTCGGCATAGACCCTCCTTTTGTCAACGCACTTTTTAATTCATTCATCATAGCAAATAAAGTATGCGAAAATTCTTTATTATAAGAGAAATGTTCGCTTACTTCTGGGCTAGTGACAGATGCGCCCTCAAAACAAGGTTCTACATCATCGCCCAAGATGCAAAGTTTTGTAAATATTGCATCATTTATAATAAAAAACTCAATGTCGTTGCTATCTTTAGTCCAATGTCCGTCAACATCATCAATTTCCATTGACTGTCCTTGGCCTTGGTTGATACATTTATCCAATTCAGGATACTGCCCAGTCCATAGATAACCAGTAGTCATCATATATTCACGTGTAGTGGTTTCACCTAATTCATTTGTATCATCGAATTTCTGAAACCATACATCCGCATCTGGAGCAACGAAACCGTATGGAACGGTCTTACAAGAGAATTTTACTTCCCCATCTTCAATGTGAAGAACTTCACCGTGGTCACCAAAGTCTTCTTTGTTCTCATTATATGCGGCTACGATTGGCGTAGCGGGTAATGAGTTCGCCATCTGGATGGCCGTGTTCTTGTCAATGAAGGAACCATTGCGGTTCTTACCAAGATACATGACCTTAATCTCACATTTAGAAATACCGGGGTTGATAGCATCTGGTGCTAGATTAATGAATTCTGGACTATCAATTGTAGCCACAGACCTATTTCTTAGCATTTAATTCTATCCTTCCGCTTCTATATTAGCGATTGTTTTATCAGACTTCTCGGAATCTGGCTTCTCAGGGCGACCACCCTTATTGCCCGAAGATGGAGTCTGTTGTTGTTTTGTCTTCGCTGTAGTATCTCCGTTGCCACCATTGCTCATAGTAGAAGATAGAGCAGGAGCAACGAAAACATCATTCAAAGACATAACATCGTTCTCAAAATATGCAGTCATAAGAACCGCACTTTGAGATTGACCAAGAGCAACTTGCGGCAATAGCTTGGAGAATCCAAGAGAAGTCATGTCTTTATACTGTTTAGACAAGTCTTTATAATTATAGACAGTTGTTGGCAGAATATCGACATGATAATAAAGTCGCTTACTGTTCTTGTTAAATGGTGCCAACAGACGTTCCGCAAATGTCTGAAATTGTAAAATAAGGTCAGACATAGTAGCTTCATCGTTTGCAATGGATTTCTCCAACGCAAGATTACCATCTGCATTAAAAAGGTTCTGTCCAGTACCAGCTTCGTTGTATACAGAACGTTCAACCTTATTGAGCTGGTCTACTGAAGAGACATTACCTTTGTCAGACAGGTCTGCCACATCAACATCTGCGAACGTTGTTAACACGTCAACTCCAACAGCGTCACCAAGCATGGCAACCGCATTAGTGTGGAGTTGTTGCGCTTCTTGAACATCAAAGATTAAATCGCCATTCTTATCAATTGGCATCTTTTGGATAATAATCTTCAAAATCTGTTGAAGCATCTTTTTCTTATCTAAATCCTGCGCGTCTTCCAAATCCAACAGCTTTGGAATAATACTCATGAACAGTGGCGCGTCACCGCCCGTGATATTAAATTTCACTGTTGTCGATGGGTCAAGTAAAAACCAGCCGTTGGTATCACCAGCATAATCAATGGGTAACTTCCCATCCTTATAAGCAAGGTAAGCCTTCTGGACTTCCTTCGGCCACAGTTTTAGAACTCTTAAACGATACGCAGTATCGGAAAAAGCATCATCGAAATATTTCATATTAAATTCAACCGCAGGATTACCGTTAAGTTGATAACGGCTGCGGCAATAGGAAATAGGTAATTCTTGAATAAAACAAGCATCTTTTTGCTGCACAATAACGCCATAATAGGCACCTGTACGTACAACCTTTAGCGCAATCTCGCCAAACACTTTTTTGAGATTACAATTTTCAAGATAGCGTGTTGATTTATACCAACCTTCGACTACCTTTTTAGATTTACCATCTTGTTTTAATTTTTCATCATATATCATTGGCGTAATAAACCAATCATATTTGAATAGGAAAGCCATATAACGACACAGGCGGCTATAGATACCGCTTGTCTTAAAAAAATAATTTGAAATTTTACGCTGTTCATTCAGGTTATTCTGTTCAATAGCCTTGATTACATCTTCCTTGGTGTACTTCTTGCGACGAGAATATTTGTCTGTAATAACCTGACCAATATCAAGAACAACGTCATTGGAGAGAGTTTTGTTCCCTACCTTAATTTTATTAAATGCTAAAGAACCAGATTGGGTATTACCATTTGCAATTATGCGGCAATCTCGTTCATCTTTATTTTTAACGGTAGCCAAAGCTCACCTCCTAATATCCTGCTGCTTTCATGATATAATCGTAACTTAATCTTCCTTCATCATAATAAGGAATAGTGACTAATTTCAGATTATGTTCCAAGCAAAATTTTCTTTTTAATGTATCGTTATATTTTTGATATTTGAGGGCACGAGCGCCACCGTAACGACTAACAGGCACATAATGCTGTTCACCTTGAGCTTCTATTAAAAAATCAATATTGCCGCAATCGTCAAAAATACAAAAATCAAATCTAAGATTTCTGCCAGACTTGCCAACAAGTCCCTCAAATTCATACTCTTCCTCAAAAGGTAAACCTGCGTCTTTCAATATGTTATATATTTTTATTTCTAATAAAGAATCACGCATAATTTGTCCTTTCGGAATTTCTTACTATACCATATAAAATTACACTCTATAAAATAATACAGTTTTGCCCAACTTTTATAAAAATTTTTATATAAAAATAGGATACGACCACATGGGCCGCACCCTACTAATGTTTCGTAAAGAACATAAATCCACTTAAATCTCTGGAATTGCGGCGATTTCGCCTATCCTCTTGGCGTTTACACCAATAGAGTCCATAGATTAGAGCAGATACTTTATCCTTTAGAATCTTTCTATTGGATTGTTTCAGGATAATATTTGCACCTTCATTATCTTGTACTAAATTTGCCATTTGCGACTTTAGAATATCAGTGGCAACATATGGCCGCAAATAATCCTGACGCTGTAACGGAGACATTTTCTTTCCTTGCGCTTGCTGTAATAGCTTATTCTTAGCAGTGTTAGAGTCAATTAAGAACTTTAACTTGCCGTTGCGCAATTGCGTCTGAGTATAAGAATACAGTTCAGTATTCATTGGAGCATTTGCTTTCATCATCCAAATTGCATTCTTAATTGTATTCTCGTTCTCGAATGACTTATAGTTCTTGCGGTCTTGCTCGTTAGGAATATCGTCTAGATTGATAATACCCATATTAGGAAGAAGCTCGTCTGTTTCTGGGTCATTCTGGTCTGTAATTAGGTAATCAAGCAGTCCAACGCCTAAGCCGTTCGCGTCCAAAACGATGGCTTCGCACTTAAACGCATTAAAGAGCTGCTTAATCTTAATAGCTTGATATTCAAAGTGAGATTCAGATAGAGTGAAAATGTTTACTATCTTCTTATCATTTACTCCTGTTGTTCTTGCAGGAGAGGATTCAATTATTACAATTTCTGTCGGACAGTTAAGACGACCTACGTCTACGCCCATTACGTAAAATGTATCTTTATTCTGTCCTTTATCGTATCCATTCTTTGCGAGATTGATGACCCTGTGTTTGTCAAACTTATTCATGTCGAAGAATGCGCCGTCTAAAGTTCCACTCCAAACACTTCCCAATTATATTCTATGCGGTTCGTTAGGCCGCATACGTATTCTGCTATATATTACTATATAGATTAGACTATATCATCTTTATATTTCCAAATATAACCTTTATAATGTTTTAATTTTCCTCTGCAACATTCTGAAATATGTCCAGTACCACGTTTCATTTCTGGAAAAACAATTCTTTTAGCTTCTCCACAAGACGAATACTCTGCTATATACTCACCATCTAAACTAAATTGAACAACTGCTTTAGATTTGCCAGTATTTTTTAATTTTATCACGTCTTTTTCAGTAAGATTGCTATTATATGACCAATAATGTCCTTCTGCTGTTAGTGTTGGATATTTAGCATTAACGTTTGTTACAATCTTACTTCTTGATACGCCTGTCTCAACTGTTGCTTCTGCAATGTTATAGAAAGTTCCTATACAATTAAAATTTTTATCATACATATAAACAGTTTTCATATTTGTATGACAATGATTATCCCAAGCATGTTGAGAATTTTGTTGACAAGTAACAATTTCTAAATTATTAACAGTATTATTCATTTTATCACAATCTTTGTGATTAACTTCAAAGCCTTTTACTATTTCTTTTCCACCGTTCAAAAAGAACTGTGCAACCAGTCTATGTGCATATAGTCTCTTTTTGTTGGATGGTGTAATAGAAATATTATAATTTAAATATCCAGAATTTGAAATTTGTCCTTTTAAATATTTATTTGTTTTGGAATTAAAACATTTTCCTTCATCGGTTATATAATAAGGTGTGACTTGATTACCTACAATGATTTGTTTCATCATAGTTCAACACTTCCTTTCAAAATATAATTGTATTACACTTCCACCGCACTTGCGGCGTACTTCCTTACGGAATAGTCGTTGAACCATCTTTATAAAAGTTGGCTGCTGATTGTCTTAAATAAGATTTTCCAGCAATTCATAATATTTATAGAGTACAGAGTTCGTTTATACTCTCGTTCAAAGCCAATCTCGTCCATCGAGTTGCCTGTCTCTTGGGCTTGAATGTAATTCGCTGGCTGTAACCCTTCGACTACTGGTCAATGTTAATTGAAATTTATTGGACTATCTCTTCTGATAAGAATTTCCAAATGTATCCACCGCTAGTTTTTATTTTCTTATTACAACAATCATTAATACATTTTCGATTAATATCTGTTGCTCTAGCAGCATCGCTAATACTATCATACATAGCAATAATATTTCCAGATAAATCATATTGAACAACTGATTTTTTATTACCGGTGTTTTTCATTGGCTGTTCATATTTGAATTTCCATTTGTATCCACCCGCAGATTTTCTCGCACCTTTGGCGGCACAATGTACATGCTTTATGCCTGTTTCTCTAACTGCTTCTGCACAACTTTTATATTCTTTAACAAATGTTCCATTCATAGTATATTGAAGAACCACCTTGTCCATTGCTTCTGAATTATTTAAGTTGTTTTCCCAAGCATGTTTTTCATTATCACTATATGAACACCACTCTAAATTATCTTTACAGTTATTTGTTTTATTACCATCTATATGATTTACTGTTTCTAAATTATCTGGATTATCTATAAAAGCAGTTGCAACAATACGATGTGCTAATACTGTCTCTTATACACATCTCCGAGCCCACGAGACG
>ENA-OZRO01000345-OZRO01000345.1-human-gut-metagenome-genome-assembly--contig:-NODE-345-length-20440-cov-11.762669_pt1 | contig 20440 bp, 19 predicted proteins | sample MGYA00243267_ERZ653941 | MGnify/ENA primary metagenome ERZ653941 (study PRJEB26926, sample SAMN06164615) | human gut metagenome | biome: ENVO:00009003; feature: ENVO:2100002; material: ENVO:00002003... | reverse complement strand
CCTATTAAGTCGTCGGCAGCGTCAGATGTGTATAAGAGACAGATATTAACCCATCTAAAAATCAATTTTTTGAACGACCATTTATATCAACGATGGCGATGGCCAAACGAGACGTGCGAGTTGCGTTAATTGAGTTGTTTGACCAGTATATGAGAAAAAGTGAAGATGGAAGTTGGAATATTAGTGAGGTCCGTAAGCCATACAGTATATCTAAAAATTTTATAGAGTATTTCAGAGTATTGTTAAAACACGAGATTTAGGATATGATGTTGTGAATAGAGATGTTTTACGATATATGAAGACAATTCTCGTGCGCATAATTCAGTCTGATAATCACAAGACATCAGAAGGTGTCAAACAATTAGAGAATTTATTGTTAGTTATATTGGATGTTAGTTTTTACGCTTATTCTTTAGATATAAATTCAAGTTCAACATTTAAAATATCTCAAATTATTGTCCTAATAGATAAATATATCAATGTGCTAAATGAGTCAACTAAGCATACAATTAGTTCTAAAATAGTAAAAGAGGTTAACTTTTGCGTAGATATATATTTGGGGAAAATAAAAGAGAATGAAACTAATATTGAGATATTGAATTTATTAATATCAATGAGGGTATTTGAAGCTATATATCTATTTTCAGAAAGACGTTTAGAGCAATTGTTTTGCCTCGATAACGACTCAGATTATGAGAGGTTGAATTATTTTCAGATATGCTCTTTGCTATATTATGTCGCAGATAATAAAAAATATGATGCGATACGAGAAAAAATTGAAAAGGCGGTATATACAAAATTTAGCCAAGAACAAATGCCGTTTATAAAAGCCGAATATACATTACTTTTTTTTGATTATATTTGTTGTCCATATGTTTCCCTAGCTTCCAAGAGACAGATAATTGAAGTGACGAAATATGCAAATACTAAGTCCTCTCTAAGGGAAGTTGTTGAGATTGCTAAGGAGAAACAATGGTTTATTTGTTGGGACAATACAGTTGATATGGAGCGCATTCTTAAGAAAAAAGAGTGGAGTTCTGTATATTAAAAAGGGTTGGCGTATAGGAATTGAGCATTATTCTATTTGTATCCATGGTACATCTAAAGAATAGAGCTATCCGAGCAAAAAGGTAATGAACTGAATATATGCAAAAACTTACCTTTATGTTTGAGTCGAAAGACAACACACACGATAATTCCTTACGTCAACTCCTTTTTTATTCTCCACAAATATAATACCGCAATATGTCAATTCTTGACACACGAACAAAAATTATGACAGCCAAATTTTAAATTTGCCCTAACTAATCAGACGCTAAGTAAAATAGACTCATTCCCATCAATTATACCAAGATTCAAACACATGTCCATAGTATCAAGAATTTAACCTAAACAAAGGTAATAAATTTGCATTATTATCGGAAAGTTACTGATTTCATATATTCCCCTTTTAAGTTAAATATGCCTTCCTCGTTTTCTCGTCGGGTAGCTTCTGACCTGCGGCCTCGGTTTTTGCAGCTGTTCCGGTTTCACCTGCGGCTTTGTGTCGGGCTTCACCTCTTGCAGCTGTTGCACGGATAATACGCATTCGGTCAGCATATCTTTCTGTCCGGGCTTTGATTCCACTCCGAAACGTGATCGGTAAACCGTTCCGTCCTGCCTGCGGAACGCCTTAATCAACCCCCGTTCGGAATACAACTGTTTCTGTTCCTGCACCGTCAGCCGACAGCCTTTGATTGCCGTAACCAATTCACGGGTAAAGGCTTCATCCCTGCGGCGCAGGGCGATAAGAGTGTATTGCAACCCGCCTGCATTGTCGAACCAGTATTCGCGCAGCATATTTGCATCGCTCCGGCGAACGATTATCCGCAGCATCCGGTTCTCCTGCAACTGCCGCCATTGCTCCTGCGTAAAGCGCGTACCGCCGATTTCAACCTGCTGCGGCGCGGAGGGTTTCGGTACGGCTGAAGCCGGTTGTGTCTGCCGGGACTGTTGCACGCGGGGTGTTTCTTCCCGTTTGACCTGCGGCGGTTGCGGCCCTTCTTCTTTCCGCGGCTTCGGCGTTGTGTTGCGTTCCTGCTCCCGCCGTCTTTCCCGCATGTATTTGATCTCCTCGTCGGCCGTTTCCCGTGCCAACGTCTCGACCCGTTCGCGGATCATCTTCGACAATCCGGCATAGCTGAATTTGCGGTCTACTTGCGAGCCTTTGAATGTCAGTCCGTCTTTGGTGAAGGTTACGCCCTGAACCGCTTTCTTCGGGTCGTTGCCCCGGTGGACGAACTGCACGCTGATTCCCTGCCGTTTCAGTTTGGCAGACAGGTCGGCGATCCGGTCGCATTTGGGCAGGATGCGGGTTATAGCGTCAAACACCTCCTGCCGTACTTTGTCCGCTCCGTGGAGCCGTTCAGTCTTTATGTCCCGCTTGCCGTTGGAGAATGTCAGCCCGTATCGGCGTTTAAGCTGTTTGCAGACTTTGACGTTCCGGCGGCGTTCGTTCTTATCCGCCACAAGCGTCCGGTCGTATTTCACCCGGTTGTAGATAATATGCAGGTGGGGATGTTCCGTGTCGTTGTGCCGGGCGACGATATACTGCGTATCGGCGATTCCCATGCACACCATGTAGGCCGCCGCCAGTTCCCGCATCCGATCGTCGGTCAGCGTCGGCGCATCGTCCCGGTGGAACGAGAGCGAGATATGCCCCACGACCTTTGCGATCTCCCGGCGGGCCTTGCGCTGGAAGTTGAAGCCGTCGATTATCGACCGGATGCTTTCGGTATCTACCCCGTCGCTATCCAGCAGGCGGGCTTTCTCTTTCCTGAGGACATATTCGACGGCTCCGCCGAATGATTTGCCCGTTACGATTTTTCCTATCATTGCTACTCTCTTTTCAGTTTGGCAATCATCCGATTGTAAAACCGGATGATCCGGATCAGTTCCGCTTCCCGCGTTGCGGCTCCTGCGGCGTTTTGGACTTTGGCAAGTTGGTTCAGGTTGTTCTTCTCGCGGGTCAGCTCGGCGATCAGACCCAGTTCTTCGGGGCTGGCCGGGGCGATGACCTTTCCGGCAAGCACCATTTGCCGGGCATATTCCGACAGGGTCAGCCTGCTTTTCGCTGCGCTTTGTTGCAGGGTTTGCATCTGGGCGGCCGTTACGCGGAAACGGACGGTTTCGGAGTGCTTTGCGGCGGCGGTTTTGGGCGGTCTGCCGCCCTTGTTCTTTCGGTTCTCGGCCATATGCGAACCCGTGTTAGTTCAGCGCATGGCCGTACGTCCGACTGTTGCCGGATGACCGAGTAAAACGAGTGAAGCAGGCACGGTCGTAAACCCGCGTCGCAGACACTCCGAATCCCAAGCCCGCGGCGACCGCAGGGAGCGGCGGGCGTTTCGGAATGCGACCCGTGCCGGGAGCAGTCCGAATGGGATGGCCTCGCAGAGCAAGGTTGTTTGAAGTGGTCGCAAAAAACGTCGGAGACGGATTTTTGTGGCACGAAAACACAACCTTGCTTCCTCCCGTTTCGGGAGCGGTCGATGCCGGGGCCGAAGCCCCGGACACGGCACGCCGAAGCTGGCCCGCAAGACCCGCCGGATATAGTCGGCGGAGGCTTAGGACGGCAAAGGCGGGACGTATCGCATCGACGCTCACGCAAGGGCGCAAGCGGACAGGACGGCTAAGTCAGTACCCCGAAAGGCGGGAGATCGGAGAGTTGATTTCAGGGCGGGCGGCTCTTCACGACAGGCGGAAGATAGCCGGAGTGGAATGGATGGTTCGGGTAGTCATAAATATGTCGGATTTTAAGGTTTGCGGCGAAGATAATACACAATTTGCCAATCTGTTACACGACTGATATTATTGCGCCCTGCTGCGCAAAACTGCTCCGTAGTATGAACAAAACCTCCGGATGTTGGATTTTGGCACTGATACCCCGAAACTGCGGCTGATTTTGTCCGGTTTTCGGGGTCAATTAGCACCGTTCATAACCGTTCACTCCCCGGACAGCACCAAGTCGGGACGCTGCCCTTATCTTGCCGCCAAGTTTGCAGGAACGCCGAGATTCATGGGGCCAATTAGGGCGAATGAGGGAGAACGAGGGCGTAAACAGCATCAAAACAACGGGACGTCCCTTATATTGCCGCCGGATTTGCAATAGAGAACAAGGGCGGACGGTCTGGAGCGGCCAAAGGCCGGGAACCGGAAAACCATTACTATATTGCCTTGCCGATAATCCAGTTGCGTCCGTTCTTGTCCGTTATGACAGGAATTGCCCGAAGTAAGGATATATTGCAGATAAAAAACATTTACTAATTAAAATTTACGTATGAAGTATCTATTAATCGAAGAAAGGGCGTGGCTGGAAACGCAAGCCAACGCCGAACAGGTAAACAAACGCATGCAGACATTAGAACGTCTGTTTTTCCCAACGGACGGTTCGGGCTGAATCGATAATGCCGCAGTATGCCAATGGCTGAATATCTCCAAACGAACCCTGCAATATTACAGGAACAGCGGAGTTCTACCCTATACCGTGATGGGAAACAAATGCTACTACAAGCCTGAAGATATAAAAGCAGTGCTTGACAGGGGGCTGACTAAACAGAAATAGCTATGGAAGACAGTAAGATTACATGCGGCGACGACGTGATAACCGGCGAAACGCCGGAGTACAAGAAATTGGCCGCTACGATGCAGAACATCATGCGGATTACCGACAAGCTAATGAAGAAAGTGCGCCCCTCTCTGCTCAACGAACGGTATTTCACCACAGAACAGGTAATGGAACATTTCCATATCAGCCGAAGAGCTTTACAGAACTATCGGGATAAAGGACTAATACCATACACCTCAATAGGTGGGAATATTCTATACCCGGAAGCTAAAATCAACCAAGTACTGGAGAAGAATTATTACAAAACGAAATAATCCAAAAATAATTTGCACTAAAGAGCGTCTATAATTGTAATCGTAGACGCTCTTTTCTCATTCATGGTTATAAATCATCCATCTTGAAATCGCCCAGTATGGTATTTATCATCTCATTTACGCCTTCTCCTTGAAGCATAACCGATGTTTCTTTTCTGCAATAAGGACTATTCTCATCCCTTACAGATGACAGCCAATTAAACGAACCTTCAATTAACAATTTATCATCAACACAAATTGTTTTATTATGAATTCCTTTGTAAACTATCAATTTGGCCCCAGCCTTCCTCAAAATATTACGTCCTGCTTCTGCTGATTCTTTCAATCGGCCATTGACCATATCTAAATATTCATCGGTAATAATTTTAACACACACACCACGCTCAATGGCTGTTTTTATGAGAGCGGTTACCCCATCGGCGATTATTGCAGCTTCAGAAATAAACGGAGAAAAAATCAACAATCGTTTTTCGGCCTCTTCAAAACAATATCGTAAGCATTTTCGATGCTTATCCAATGTCGCAATACGCATTACTTTATACGTTGGCTTATCTCTATATATTTTTTCCGAAGAATAAATAAACTCCTGATCCAAATTATACTCTTCTCTCGAAAACAATACTTTCGCCAAATTTCCAGACGGCGTATTCTGATGCGGTTGGAATATCTGCATATTGCCAAATACAATAAACGAATGCTTGGCCCGCGTGGTAGCAACATTCAGCATATTATATTTGTTTTTCAAATCGAAAAACATTCTGCCGTTGTACTTCCCATATACTGTTGAGAATAAAACTACCTCACGGCCAGCACCCTGCAAAGAATGAACCGTACCGATAGTTAATTTCGAACAAGCCTTCTCTCCAAGCCTTTCTTTAGTATATTTTCGAATTAATCGAATCTGCGCAGCAAACGGGGCAATTACGGCTAATACTTCACCAATATCTTTCCCATAGGCATCTTCGAGACTTTTGTAATTACAGAAAAGCCACTCTGCGATTACTCGTGCTTCAAGATCATTCTGTCTGCTCCCGTTATTTTGCTCATCTGTCCCGTTGACATGAATATATCCCATCGGAGGCAAAGAATGGCTTTTATTATGTTTCCGACCTCCTAATAAATCCAAACAACCATTATAGACATAGTCGTTCGAATAACGGATAATATCATCTAAACAGCGATAATGTTCAAGCAGATAAGCCCCTTTATCCGTTTTTCCATTGCCGAACGTGAACCGATAAGGACATGATTTTTTAACTAATTGCATCAAACTACATTCGGAAGCCATGAAGCCGAGGCTACTTAGTGCATCAAATTGTTCATTCGTAGTCAACAGACCGTATTTTTGGGCATTAATAAAATCGACCCGATCTGTAACACCGGACACCGGTTCAATCTGGTTAACGTCTCCGACTGCCAATATTTTCTTTGTCAATGCAAAAGATGCAACAGCTACTTCCGGAGCGACTTGTCCTGCCTCATCGACAATCATAAGATCATAAAGATCCCGATAATATGTTTCGCCGTGTTGTTGACCATAATAGTTGCTGAATCGGGGCAATGAATGAAACGTAGAAATAAACAAAGGTGTTATTCGTGCCAACCGTCGCAATTTCTGTTTGTATTCTCTTTCACTACGTTCGCAACTTCCATCCGTTTTACGGGCCACAGCCTCTATGTATTCGGCTTCACGGTAATGAACACATAACCAGAATAAATCATACCGATACGAAACGTCCAGTTTTGCGGCTGTTATCTCATCCGCAGGAAGATCATTGTAATCAGATGCTTTTTTAATTATCTTTTCCCAGCGCACTTGATGCTCTTTCGTCCAAGAATTAAAGACAGATCGATAGTTCTCTTCCCGTTGCAATATATTACGCCTCAGAGTTGACAATCGTTCGAACAGTGATGTTAAATCGGCTAATTTCTTGGACGATTCAAGTTTCAACCGATCTACTTCTGCTACAATATGAAAATACTTGTGAAATATCAAATCGGCCGTGACGTGCTCGGCAATCGGATCGATTATAAGTTGAAATTTATTACTTCGATACCGTTTACAAAATCCAAACGGTAAGTATTTAATGAAAAATGGCAACCCGTTATAGCATCCCGACAATTCTTCGGTTATCCGATTTAAAACATCGCAGAAATCTTTTTCATCACTTATAGCTTCACGTATTTCTGATATTTTGTCTTCTAAAGCCTTCTTGCTCTCAAAGCCATGCGATTTGAGCGTCTCGGGAATATCCTCATAAGATGCGGTTCGATCCAAAGCGTCATCAATCGCCCGCCGCGCCGCCTCAATCTTTTCTTTCAGTATTTTTTTGACTTTGGTTAATTTTGTGTCAGGATTTATGCCAAATATCCGAACCGTCTGATCAATGAAATAGATTTCAAATTCTGGCGCACGATCTTTTTGATCTACACAACCAAGAAACCCGTCGTTCAGGAAATTACTCGTTGCCTGCTGATAATTTTTTTGCTCCTGCCTATTATTTTGGGAAGAAGTCAGGTAAAGGCCGAATGCAGATACGTCAGGAAGCCATCGTTTTGACAATATATCATTTTCATCGTCATTTTCAAACTGCATGCTATCCAATATATTTGTAATGGCTTGATTGTTTGTTGAACAACCTATCATCAACATCGGGTTCTCGGCATTTAGTACCGGCATTACCACATTATTTGCGATAATACTCTGCAACAAAGTCGTTTTACCGGTCCCCGGAGGGCCATTAACAGCGAACACTTTATTGCTTACATCTTCAAGATATTCAGCAAACGCAGCTCGTTGAGACCGAGACAATGGAAAATCACATCGCATCTGCCCGTAATGATTTTTATTTAAATAAATCGCCCTACGTGAACCTGCCTCACTTTTTACATTCAATTCTTTGTTCCGACTCTCCTCTTTTTCTGAAAGTAAGATTTGCATTAATTCATTCTCCGGTTCACAGGACTCATCCAGTAGCTGGTCATAAAGATTGCGTATATTTCGAGTCGTATTTAGATCACCATATACACAAAAGCCGAATCTCACCTTATCTTTGTGAAAATTTTGGAAATTTTTCCCTGTGACATTCTTAAAAAATGCCTCACAACTCGCCCAATACTCCAACCAATTATCATTAGAAACGCTCATTATGCTGCTTGACAAGACCTCGTCAAGTTTATCCATCTCGGCAATAATCGGCAACTCTTGAGGATTAGGAGCGAGATAGGGTCTCATAAAAGTCGGAATTTCACCTTCGACTGGCGGTTGCAAAGTTCCTTCTTTATTTACCCGTGCAGAAATCCAGAACGGATAATGTCTTCCGACAGAATCACCATCCCGATTCTTCGTATGGTCGAATTCATTGACAATAAATACAGGGGCAATTTGAATCGTAGCCCATTCAATCTCCTTATCTCCATTTTTATCTTTGATCACAAATAATTTATGATCACATTTCGATTGCAGCCCCTTGATTTCCGAAGAGTCCATTCGCTCTAAGCACACCGTTTTCCGATCAACACACGATTCGAAAATATTGTTTTTGGGTTTCACTGCGCCATCAATCAAAGACGCCCGATAATATTTCAACCACTGTTTGATTCTATTCATAACCGGAAAGAGTTTTTTATAAACAAATATAGCAATTTCTTTCCCTGCAAACAGGTTGTTGTCAATAATTTATTGCACAAAATGATATTAATAAAAATTCATCTTCAATTCGCACAAATTGTCTATAACATATAGATTTGTTTTTCTTCCTTAAATTTTCTATCTTTGTAAATATTGAAAAGCCTCAAAAAGGTAAGCAAACCAACGCTTTTCGCACAAAGCCAAAGTGTGGTACAACGACTTAGTTCTTTCAGTAACTAATTGATATACAGAAAACATTTTGAGTGGTTCGAGCCCCATCTTCCACCCTTGAAAGCAGTCGCAACAAACTGCAAAATAGAGTAAAAACCTTATATATCAACGATATATAAGGTTTTTTCGTTTTCAGAACAATCGCGTAAAACCTATTCTGAAGCAGGTTTTTACAATCCAATTCGTGACCAACTTTTGACCGGAATAAAATTGGTCGCGAATTACGCATAATACGCTATTACAAGTAAACCTGCAAACCAACAGCATCGTCGCCAGCGATCGAGGGGGGGGCATCCCTATTTTACATTGCAATGCTCTAATTATCGATTTTGTTGCAAAAAAATGATGGGGGGGGGAAATTTGAAAAAATATATTTATTTTTGCGATATGAATTCATAACTCTACCCGTCGAGACCGCGTATGCTCGATGGGTTCGGAACGACCGAATAAGACTTACTGACATTGAGATTTGTTTGATACTCTCGCTGACAATGAGACTTAATTTGATATTATTCGTCACTTCTTTGGCAGGGCTGCTGTTGCCGGGCATGTCATACGCCCACAAACAGCCTGTTTCCGACACGCTCGCACTCCGGGTCTATTTTCGTCAGGGGTATGCTGCGCCTGAATCCGATTACCGGGCGAACGGCGAGCGCATGCAGGCTTTCGTATCCGCGCTGAAAACGATTCAGGAAGATCCGACACGGCGCTTGAAAACGATTCATGTCGCCGCCGGGTGCTCGCCCGAAGGCACCGCAGCAGCCAACCGCCGTCTTTCCGCAAAACGCGTGTCCAACGTTGCGGCCTATCTCCGCTCGCACCTTGCGTTGCCTGACAGTTTGGTGCAGGAGAGATCGCTCGGCATCGACTGGCAGGGGCTGATCGAACTGGTAGAGGTTTCCGACATGCGCCACCGCGACGAGGTGCTGGCTCTTTTGCGCAATACCCCCGAATGGATCGTTCGCAACGGACAGGTCGTGGACGGGCGCATGCGCCGCTTAGGCATGTTGCACGGCGGGCGTCCCTATTGGTATATGTACGAACATCTCTTCCCCGAATTGCGCAATTCGGGCGTCTCTGTCGTCAGCGTAATCGAACGCCTCCCCGAAGCAGATTCGGTATTTGCCTCCGTTCAGCCTGCGACACCCGTCGAAATGCCGGTCGAAGATGCCCCGGCAACAAGTCTTTTAGCGGATTCGGTCGCATCGGCAACGGAGCTACCGGCGGCCGTCAGCGTCTCTTCCGCACCTAAAAATCCCCCCCCCCACACATTTTTGGGGCCTGAAAACAAATCTTCTGTATGATGCCGCCCTCGTACCTAATATAGGTGCAGAGTTCTACCTCGGCCGCAACTGGTCCGTAGGCGCCGGCTGGATGTATTCGTGGTGGAACAAACCCCGCGGGAATTTCTTCTGGCGCACCTACGGGGGCGACGTGGAGATTCGCAGGTGGGTTGGTCGTGCGGCGCACGAGAACCCTTTGACGGGCCACCACGTCGGACTCTACGGCCAGATGACTACCTATGACTTCGCCGTCAGCCGGAACGGTTCCCTCGCTGACCGATGGAGCTGGGGCGCAGGTATCTCCTACGGCTATTCGCATCCTGTCGGCCGCCGGCTGAATCTCGATTTCACGATCGGGGTGGGATATTTCGGCGGCAAATATAAGAAATACAGACATATTGACGACTGTTATGTCTGGCAGTCCACGCACCGGCTCCGCTGGTTCGGGCCGACGAAAGCGGAAATTTCGCTCGTATGGCTGCCGTGGCGCGGCCGCAACGGGCAGAAAGGAGGTGCGCGATGAAACGGATCATGCGCTTCTGGACGCTGCTCGCCCTGCTGGCGATGACGGCGTGCGAACACAAGGAACTCTGCTACGAGCATCCGCACGTGGGTTTCGTGCGTGTACTTTTCGACTGGTCGCAGCTGCCCGGAGCGAATCCCGAATGTATGTATGTCCGGTTCTTCCCCGAAGAGGGCGGCCGCCCGGTACAGTACGAATTTACGGGACGCGACGGCGGTACGGTGCAGTTGTCTCCGGGCAATTACCGGATTATCTGCCATAACGGGGATATGGAATCGACCCATGCCCGCAATACGGAACAATACGACACGTTCGAATTCTATACGCCTCAGGAGAGCCTGCTCGCTCCGCTGAACCGCTCTTCGAGCAATGTACCGCGTGCCGACGGCACCGAGACGCAGCAGGTCGTGCGCACCCCCGAATATCTCTACGGCGACTGCTGCGGGAAGCTGACGCTGCGGCGCAACGAGACGACGACCGTCACGCTGACGCCCACCGAAAGGGTCTGCACCTATACGGTCGAAATCCGCAACGTGGAAAACATGGACAAGGTGGTGCAGATCAGCGGAACCCTTTCGGGTATGGCCGGAGCCTACTGCCTTGTCGCCGATGCGCTCCGCGATGCCCCCTGCATTCTTCCGTTCGAATTCCGCAAGGCCGACGCGACTACCGTGGAGGCGCATTTCCACACTTTCGGCCACTGCCCTGAACCGGCCGTACCTCACAAGATCGTCGTCTACGGCATCATGACGCGCGGTGCGCAGCAGTATCAGGTCTATGGCGATGCCGAGGATGTGGTGACGCCGCAGATACACGGGGCAGCCGATCCGCACCGCGTGCATATCGTCCTCGACGGGCTGCGGTTTACGGACGACGCTCCCGGCGGCGGTATGAATCCCTCGGTGGATGACTGGGGAAACGTCGAAATCGAAATTCCGATGTAACAATCCTAAATACTCTTAGCTATGTTGAAAAAAGTACTTTTATCCGTTGCTGTCGCAGCAGCCTTTACGGCTTGCTCGAAGAACGAAACGATCAGCACCAACTCCAACCCCGAAGGTTTGAGTCACATCTCTTTTTCGCCGTCCGTGCCCAAGGCGACGCGCGGTACCATTACCAACAAGGAAACGATGGAAAAGGACGCAAACGGCTTCTATGTCGTGGCATACGGCGACGGTGCATTCTACTTCAACCGTCAGTTGGCCAAATACGCGGAGAAGCAAATCGGCGATAACGAAACACGCAAGGGATTTTTCTTGGACAAAAATTATTCGTGGCCGAGCTATGAACTGACGTTCGCCGCATGGTATCCGGCCAAACTGGCTCCGGGACACGGCTCGGCGGAAGCCTACAAGAGCGACGGTGTGACGAAATTCGAAACCGGAGAGTATGTATCGCAGCCCAAATGGCATAATAACGGCGTCGAAGCCCCGCATATGATCAACAAATACGTTCCGGCAAAAGAGATAGCGAACCAAACGGACATCATTATCGCCAGAACGATCAAGGACCCCAAAGATGCAGGCGTCAAGGAATCGGCAGTTGCGTTGAATTTCCGCCACATCCTGTCGCAGATTTCCCTCAAGGCCAAGAAGAGCGGTGAGGATCTGAAGGTCGAAATCAGAAGCGTCGCCCTGCGTAACATTCCTTCGACGGGTACGTTCAAGTTCCGCGCTGACGATAATGCAGATTATACGACGGACGAAAACATTACAGGCTCGACATCGAATCCGGAGCAGAACCTGATTCCGCTTGAGAATTGGACGATCAATGCCCCGAACCCTGCAGGCAGTTTGACTTATGGTGACGGAGCTGCTCACAACGTAAATCTGCAACGTTATGATTATACACTTGGCGAGATGGTCGAATTAGACGGAACGACTGCAGAAGCCAAGGATCTGCTGGAGGGCGACCAGTGGTTGCTGATTCCGCAGGATTTTGTTAAAAACAACTATTATTATGAGAATGTCAATTATGTTTGGCCGGAAACTACCAGTACTCAGGGCGCCTACCTTGCTTTCGAGATGCGTGTTCTGCGCAAGAAGTTAAACGCAGACAACGAATTTGAAGGCTGGACGCAGATATTTCCTGAACCGGGAGCTACCAAGAAAGACAACAGCACAGTGACAGACGGTGATTTCGGCTGGGGCGCCATCGGACTCTTCTCCAACGCCGTCTGGAAACCCGGCATCCACTATACCTACACGCTCCATTTCACGGATAACGGCGTCGGCAAGTACGATCCCGAAGAATGGAAAGAAGGCGGCGATGATATTTTAGGCAATTATATCTGGTTCACCGTGACCGTGGACGATTGGATTCCGACCGATCCTGCCGACAAGGATATCCAGTTATAGTTTATAAACCCCTTCACCCTCCGTTCGCTTCCGGCGGACGGAACGGAGGAGGCGGTCGCTTATGACCGGGCGGGGTTGAATCTCCCCTCCCGGTTGCAAGGAGGTCCCCGGAAGGGACTTCGCCGAAATAAATTTACGAACGGTATGAAATCGACTTTATTCGCAATATTTCGTCCTGCACTGCTCCTTGCCGCAGGATTATGCTTGTTGTCGTGTACGAAAGAGGAGGGCGAAGCCTTGCTGACGGGAACCGATCCGGTTTGTTTCGAGGTCGTGGACGGCTGGTCGAAACCCGCCGCCGCTGTGCCGCAAGCCGCCGCGTTGGGTTCCGACGGCCGGGTGCGGGAACGCCCGTCGGGTGCGATAAGGGAGGAGGACGCAGGTGCGGAGCGCCCGATGTTTCTCGAAACGATCGTCACGGACGGAATTCCCGGACGTCCGCAGGCCGCAACGCGCAGTGTGCAGATCGAGGACGAAGCGGATTTTTACGACTCCTTCGGAGTTTCGGCATACGCCTATTCGGGTGACTGGAACGAACAATGCAAGCCGAACCTGATGTACAATGTCCGGGTGAGCCGGAATGCCGTAAGCAATCGGTGGGTGCCTGACGGCCGCCGCTATTTCTGGCCAAAAAACAAAGAGTGGGTTCGGTTCTTCGCATATGCGCCCTACAGTCTTCCGTCGGGTTCAAGACTCCTGTCGACGGCCAATGACGGAGGTATTCCGAAAATTCGCTACCGGGTTCCCGCTAACGTGACAGACCAGATAGACCTGCTGATAGCAACGCCCGATGCCGTACGCAGCGAGGACTACGACGTACTGGTCTATCCGGGAAAAGGGATGCCGCTGACTTTCCGCCATGCGCTGACGGCCATTCAGTTCAGGGTCAAGTCGGTGGCGGAGCAGAACAGCGGCAGGCGCATTCGCAGGGTTCAGCTGGCTGACATTCCCACTACCGGAGACTGCACCATGCAGCTCGATGCGGAAGGGGGTTTGATATGGGAAATCCCGCGAGGTACGTCAGCGACCCGAAACACCTATACGTTCGACCTCGATATACCGTTGGTTTCCGGACAGCAAATTACGGAAGGGGACCAAACCCTGATGATGTTTCCGCATACGATTCAGGCAGACCTTTATATTCACGTTTGGCTCGATGGGGAAAACCTCGACCAGACGGCACCGCACAGTTTCGGTATTCAGGGACAAACGTGGCCGATCGGAAAAACCGTGACCTATGCGTTTTCGATGTAACGACGCATCCTCATGCGTTGCAAAGGTTCGGATTCCATAAAAATTCACCGCTTCCCGCAAGATTCAAGCCCCGGCATTTTCAGTTTTGCATGCCGGGGCTTTCCTGCGCTTCGCAGCCGTGCAGGGCTTTCAGTCTGTCCCCGTGGAGTTTCATGACACCTCTACTTGCCGCCCGTCACTCCGATGGTCTGCCCCGTGATGAAGCTCGCCTCGTCGGACGCAAGGAAGACGTAGACCGGAGCCACCTCGACGGGCTGTCCGGCGCGTCCGAGCGGCGTGCTCTTTCCGAATTCGGGAATCTTTTCGGGGAACTGTCCGCCCGAAATCTGCAGCGCCGTCCATACGGGGCCGGGCGCGACGCTGTTCACGCGGATGCCTTTCGGGGCGAGCTGTTTAGCGAGCGCTTTGGTGAAGCCCACGATGGCGCTTTTGGTCGCGGCGTAGTCCAGCAGGTGCGCATTGGGCGAGAATGCCTCGATGGAGGAGGTGGTGATGATCGACGCGCCCTCCGCAAGATGCGGCAGGGCCTCCTGCGCCATCCAGTACATCGCGAAGACGTTCGTCTCGAACGTGCGGACCAGCTGTTCGGTGGAAAGCTCCTCGATTCCGTGGAGGGCGGTCTGCGTGCCGGCGTTGAGCACGAGAATGTCCACTCCTCCGAGCTGCCGGACGGTCTCGCGCACCACCTCGCGGCAGGTCGCCTCCCGGCTCAGGTCGCCCGGAAGCAGGACGATGCGCCCCTCGTGCGCTTCGATGTCGTCGCGCAGCGTCTCGGCGTCCGGCTGCTCCGAGGCGAGGTAGTTGATCGCCACATCGGCCCCTTCGCGCGAAAAGGCGACGGCGACGGCCCGGCCGATGCCCGAATCGCCGCCCGTGACGAGCGCCCTGCGCCCTTTCAGGCGGCCCAGACCGCGGTAGCTCTCCTCGCCCGTATCGGGACGGGGTGTCATTTGCTGTTCGACACCCGGTGCAGGCTGCCGCTGTTTCGGAAATTCCCCGGTGAAATAGGCGTCCACCGGATTCTGCAAGTCTTGTTTTTTCATGATTTCACTTATATTGTTGTTACCTGATTATCGGGCTATTTCCCGCTCAGTCCGCCCGTGATGCCGTATATCTCGCCCGTGATATAGCTTGCCTCGGACGATGCGAGGAACACGTAGATGCCGGCCATCTCGGCGGGTTGTGCGGCGCGTTCGAGCGGCGTATCCGCGCCGTGCCGGGGAATGTCCTCGTCGGGATTGCCGCCCGAAACTTCGAGCGGCGTCCATGTCGGCCCCGGACACACGCTGTTCACGCGGACGCCCTTGTCGAGCAGATACTTCGACAACGCCACGCCGAAAGCCGTCACGGCCGACTTCGACGCCGCGTAATCCAGCAGCAGCTTGTTGGGCGTGTAATATTCGGCCGAGGCGGTGATGATGACCGACGCGCCCGGAGGCAGGAGCGGCACGGCGGCCTGCGCCATGAAGAGCGGTGCATAGACGTTCACTTCGAACGTGCGGCGCACCCGTTCCGGGGTGATCTCGGCGATGTCGGCCGCTGCCTGCTGCACGCCCGCATTGAGCACGAGAATGTCCAGTCCGCCCAGCCGTTTATATGCTTCCTTGACGATTCGTCGGCACGTTTCGACATTCCGCAGATCGCCCGGAAGCATCGTCAGTTTCGAGCCTTCCGCTTTCAGAAGGCCTGCGAGCGAATCGGCGTCCGGCTGCTCTTCGTCGAGGTAGTTGATCGCCACCTCGGCGCCTTCGCGTGCGAAAGCGACGGCGACGGCCCGGCCGATGCCCGAATCGCCGCCCGTGATGAGCGCTCTGCGGCCTTTCAGCCGCTCATGCCCCGTGTAACTCGTCTCACCGCAGTCGGGGACGGGGTCCATCCGGGATTGAAGGCCCGGTGCATCCTGCTTCTGCATCGGGAACTCCCCGTTATGGTATTTATCGGCAGGGTGTTGAATATTCCGTTTATCCATATCTCAATCCATTTTTCATTCGCAGCATCGTCCGAGACGGCGATTCCGATCCGGAAGAACTTCGTGCGGTCTGTCATCCCGGATGCGGGAATGCCGGTTTTCGCAGCGCAATCCATCCGTCCGGACGGCAGCGGACAGACGGGAATATGCAAAAAAACGTCCAAAACGGCTTGCCGCTCCGCTTTTCGCCAAACGGCCTGCCCAAGAAACGCTTTCCGCAGACGGAGGGTGAAACGGGTACACGATTTGCATGTCGTGACAGAATACGAATTCAGTCAGACTATGTTTTTGGGGTATTTGATAATCGGCCTGCTCGCCGGCTGGGTCGCAAGCAAGATAGTCCGCGGACGCGGATCGGGTCTGGTGGTCAATCTGGCCGTCGGGCTTGTCGGCGGAATTCTGGGCGGATGGCTCGTCTCGCTGATCGGATGGATTCCGATGGGGTCTTTCGGAAGCCTGCTGACGTCGATTGCCGGTGCAATCGTACTCCTGTGGCTGGTATCGCTCGTAACGAGGGACACTCCGACCGGGAAGGGGCATTGAGACGATTCCGTTAAAATAAAAAATTGGAATGGTTCCACATATTCTTGCAAGGACCCGACGTTTCATCCATCTTTGCCGCACGAACTATAAAACAGACTAAACGAATGACTGTGAAACACTGTAATTTCAAAGTCGGGGAGGTATATCTTTTCCATACCGACGATCCCCGATGTCCGGATGCGGAATCCTTATGGGGCCTTTATGACAGACACGACGGGGGTTCGATCTGTCTGGAATCGTGTTCGGCGGACCAGAAGCACTTCTCGAAAGGCCGGCGTTTGCCGACGCAATACCGATTCTGCCGGCTCTCGACCCGCGGCGAATTACGCGATTACATGGCCAACAGCATTTATTCGGAAATAAAGGGCCTTTCATGAAATGAGCAGGGATAATTATAATCCGTACCGAATAGTCGGCGCCAAAAAGATCGACGTATGGTTTTATGAAGAAGGCGATATGCGCAGAACGCACCGCATCGTCTACGAGTTAATAATTCTACCCCTATACGGAGTCTGTGAAAACAGTTATCTGGATTACAGGCATCACTCCGACGAACTGCTCGAACTCTATATCCAGCCGCCCTATATCGAAGTTCCGCTGTGGCTGATGGTGATGACGGTCAAGAAAATGCCGCCTCACGAAGCCAACCGTTTCTTCGAACTGCTCCGGACGAAGATGGACCGCATATTCAGGAAAACGTTCCACCCCCTGACGGCCGAGCAGCTCCTCAAACTGCTCGTCGAAGCGCTGGCGGAATCCGTATATTGACAGAGTGACGCGACTCATTGCCGGAGGGGAGGCTGTTATCGGCCTCCTCTCTTTTTGCATGCTGGCATGCAGTCTCGCGTTCAGCACCAAGCCCCGGACAACAGCCCCGGCAATGCCATCGCCCCGAACTGAAAATTTGAGAAAACAACCGATATTTTTTATATTTGTAAGGATCGAATGCGTTTTCAATACATTCGGTCCCAGATATATAACATTCGGTCGTTTTAAACCTTTCGGATATGACAATCGAGAAACTGGACGGCACTTCGCCCCGCCTTTACACACTCGTCGCCCCGCTGGTCATGCGGCGCAGCGTGTTGCGTCAGAACAACAACTACCCGTTCTGGACCTCGCGTGCGCACACGTGGTTCGTCGCGTGGGAAGGCGAGACCGTCTTCGGATTCGTTCCCGTTGAGATCACCGACGGCGGAGTGGCCAAGATCAACAACTATTACGTTTCGGGCGACGACCCGCGGCTGCTGTCGCGCTTCCTGCGTGAAATCATCCAATACTACCACCGCGATTATACGATACGTTCCATGACGCTGCTCCGCCACGCCGAAGTGTTCCGCACCGAGGGATTCGTCCCCACGAAGGAGTGGACGCAGTACGTTACGATGCAGTACGGGAAAAAGCGGCAGCCATGAACGTCTATGAACGTACGCAGCAGCGGCTGAAAACCGTCTTCGACCTCTTCGACAACATCTACGTCTCCTTTTCCGGCGGCAAGGACAGCGGCGTGCTGCTCAACCTCTGCATCGACTACGTCCGGCGGCACGGACTGCGGCGGAGAATCGGGGTGTTCCACATGGATTACGAAATCCAGTACCGAGATACGCTCGACTACGTGGACCGCACGCTGGCCGCGAACGCCGACATCCTCGACGTCTACCGGGTCTGCGTGCCGTTCAAGGTCCAGACCTGCACCTCGATGTTCCGGCAGTACTGGCGGCCGTGGGAGGAGTCGAAGCGGGACGTTTGGGTACGGGAGATGCCTGAGGGATGCCTTACGCATCAGGATTTCCCGTTCTTCACCGACGAAATGTGGGATTACGAGTTCCAGAACCGCTTCGCCGAATGGCTCCACGCACGCAGCGGTGCGACGCGCACGTGCTGTCTGATCGGCATCCGCACACAGGAGAGCTTCAACCGCTGGCGCACGATTTACAGCGACCGCAACCACCATCGGTTCGCCGGAAAACGGTGGATACGCCAGTGGGCCGGCGGCGGCATCTGCAACGCCTATCCGCTCTACGACTGGCTGACGACCGACATCTGGACGGCGAACGGTCGTTTCGGCTGGCCCTACAACCGGCTGTACGACCTCTTCTACCGGGCCGGCGTGCCGCTCGACAGTCAGCGCGTGGCCAGTCCGTTCATCTCGCCAGCCATCGCCAGCCTGCACCTCTACAAGGCCGTCGATCCGGATACGTGGGGACGCATGGTCGGCCGGGTCGACGGGGCCAATTTCGCGGCGCTGTACGGCAGGACGGCGGCAGTCGGCTGGCAGTCGGCGCGCCTGCCGAAAGGAATGACGTGGGAGCGCTACATGCACTTCCTGCTCTCGACACTTCCGGAGCCGACGCGGCGCAACTATCTGGAAAAACTATCCGTAAGCATCCGCTTCTGGCGCGAAAAGGGCGGATGTCTCTCCGAGGAAACCATCGCCAAACTGCACAGGGCCGGCATCCGCATCGAAGTCGGCGACAAGAGCGGCTACCGCACCGACAAGCGTCCGGTGCGCATGGAGTATCTCGACGACATCGACCTTCCGGAATTCGGTCAGCTGCCCACGTTCAAACGCATCTGCATCTGTATTCTGAAAAACGACCACGCCTGCAAATACATGGGTTTTTCGCCCAACAAGAGCGAAACGCTGCGCCGCAGGAAAATCATGGAAAAATATGAATCGCTATTACGAACATCCGACCGAAAAGAGCTACCGAAGCCCTGTCTATAACATCCGCGCCGTACCGGTTGAGAAGGTCGTGGCGAACAGCTACAACCCCAACGTCGTGGCACCGCCCGAAATGAAGCTGCTGGAACTGTCTATCTGGGAGGACGGCTATACGATGCCGTGCGTCTGCTATTACGACGCCGAAAAGGACCTTTACGAGCTGGTGGACGGCTACCACCGCTATCTGGTGCTCAAGACCTCGAAGCGCATCTACGAACGCGAAGAGGGCCTGCTGCCCGTCGCCGTTATCGAAAAGGACCTTTCGAACCGCATGGCCTCGACCATCCGTCACAACCGGGCGCGGGGCACGCACAACGTCGAACTGATGAGCGAGATCGTCGCCGAGCTGACCCGCGCGCGGATGTCCGACCAGTGGATCATGCGCCATATCGGCATGGACCGCGACGAACTGCTTCGCCTGAAACAGATCACGGGCCTTGCCGAGCTTTTCGCCGACAAGGAGTTCAGCCTCGGCAATGCCGACGAAGAAGCGGCCGAAACCGTGCCGTAACCGCCCGCTTGCTCCGGAATCGCGATCCGCTCTGCGGCCAGCTCCAACAGCCGCCGGAGCTGCCGCACAGGACGGACGGCAAAAAATGGGGAGGGACCCCTTATCAGGCCCCTCCCTCCCGCAGTAAGTTGCGTCACTGCCCTCGCATCAGCGAGGATTCTTTCCACTGCATGCAGGTAGACGCAGGCAGCCGGTCGGGTGAAACTGCCGCAGGGTTTCACCCCGGTATTAATTGCTTGTGCCGGCGCATCTTCTGAAACAGGTCGGTCTTCAAAAAATGCGCGGAACCTGACTCCGGCAATAGTAGAATAATCCCCATTATTCAAATATGTAACTGGTCAGGAACCGCGCATATCACGTCCTGACTGTTCATCAGTCACATTCGATTGGGGATTATTTTGCCAGAATAAACAGCCGTGCTGTATTTCCTATCCCAAATATAGAAAAATTAATCGTTTTTATCAAAATATTTATACAATATTTAGTATTTTTTATT
>ENA-OZRO01000282-OZRO01000282.1-human-gut-metagenome-genome-assembly--contig:-NODE-282-length-23045-cov-6.931753_pt1 | contig 23045 bp, 17 predicted proteins | sample MGYA00243267_ERZ653941 | MGnify/ENA primary metagenome ERZ653941 (study PRJEB26926, sample SAMN06164615) | human gut metagenome | biome: ENVO:00009003; feature: ENVO:2100002; material: ENVO:00002003... | reverse complement strand
GAGATTCATGAGCGTCTCGTGGGCTCGGAGATGTGTATAAGAGACAGGGCTATTATATGGTGTGATTCACGGGCGGTTCCATACGGGCAGAAAGCGTTTGAGGCATTGGGGGAAACGCAATGTCTTTCTCATCTGCTGAACTCTCCGGGGAATTTTACCGCTTCCAAACTGGCATGGATTAAAGAGAATGAGCCTGCTGTGTACGAACGTATTTATAAAATAATGCTGCCCGGCGATTATATCGCTATGAAACTGACAGGGGATATTTGTACCACGGTGTCCGGTTTGTCCGAAGGGATGTTCTGGGATTTTCAGGCAAATGATGTCGCGGGCTTCCTGATGGATTATTATGGATTCGACCGTTCGCTGATAGCTGATATCAAACCGACTTTTGGCGAGCAGGGGCGTGTAAATGCATGGGCTGCCAAAGAATTGGGCCTGAAAGAGGGAATTCCTGTAACCTATCGCGCCGGAGACCAGCCTAATAATGCTTTGTCGCTCAATGTGTTCAATCCGGGAGAGATTGCTTCTACGGCAGGAACATCGGGAGTGGTATATGGCGTGAACGGTGAGGTAAATTATGATCCGAAATCCCGGGTGAATACTTTTGCCCATGTAAATCATACTGCCGAGCAGACCCGTCTGGGAGTGTTGTTGTGTATCAATGGTACCGGTATATTGAATTCGTGGGTGAAACGTAATGTGGCTCCCGAAGGTATTTCTTACAGTGATATGAACAGGCTGGCGGCACAGGCTCCTGTCGGCAGTGCCGGAGTAAGTATTCTTCCTTTTGGTAACGGGGCGGAGCGTATGCTGGAAAATAAAGAGACAGGATGCTCTATATGTGGAGTTAATTTTAACTTGCATGGAAAGCAGCATATTGTTCGTGCCGCACAGGAAGGGATCGTGTTCTCGTTTAAATACGGTATTGATATCATGGAGCAGATGGGTATCCCTGTACAGAAGATTCATGCCGGACATGCCAATATGTTTCTCAGTCCTATTTTCCGCGAAACATTGGCGGGAGTGACAGGGGCTGTAATCGAACTGTATGACACGGATGGATCGGTGGGCGCTGCCAAGGGGGCCGGCATAGGCGCGGGTGTTTATAAAGATAACAACGAGGCATTTGCCACATTGGAAAAATTGGAGGTGATAGAGCCTGATGTGGCACAGCGCACTGCTTATGATGATGCGTATGCCCGCTGGAAATCTAATCTGGAGAGAGCGATGGCTGCCTTTTAAGGACCTTCGGATAAAGAAATGGCTATCCGCTTGCGTGTTGAAAAAAGATAGTAGATAAATTAGAACAAGTTATTAAAATAAGTAAAGAATTATGGCTACAAAAGAGTATTTTCCCGGTATAGGAAAGATTAAATTTGAAGGTAAGGAAAGTAAGAACCCGATGGCGTTCCGTTATTATGATGCTGAAAAGGTAATAAACGGCAAGAAGATGAAAGACTGGTTGAAGTTTGCTATGGCATGGTGGCATACTTTGTGTGCCGAGGGCGGTGACCAGTTTGGCGGCGGAACAAAGAAATTCCCTTGGAACGGCGATGCCGATAAGGTGCAGGCTGCCAAGAATAAGATGGATGCCGGCTTTGAATTCATGCAGAAAATGGGAATCGAATATTATTGTTTCCATGATGTGGACTTGTGTGAGGAAGCCGATACAATCGAGGAATATGAAGCGAATCTGAAAGAGATAGTTGCTTATGCCAAACAGAAACAGGCTGAAACCGGAATCAAATTGTTATGGGGCACGGCAAATGTTTTTGGTCATGCACGCTATATGAACGGTGCTGCTACAAACCCCGAATTTGATGTGGTTGCCCGCGCTGCTGTCCAAATAAAGAACGCTATTGACGCTACCATCGAACTGGGTGGCTCCAATTACGTGTTCTGGGGTGGACGTGAAGGGTATATGTCTTTATTGAATACAGATCAGAAGCGTGAGAAAGAACATCTGGCTCAGATGTTGACCATCGCTCGCGATTATGCCCGGAGCAAAGGATTTACAGGTACTTTCCTGATTGAGCCCAAACCGATGGAGCCGACTAAGCATCAATATGATGTGGATACCGAAACTGTGGTAGGGTTCTTGAAAACTCACGGACTGGACAAGGATTTCAAGGTGAACATTGAAGTGAATCATGCTACGTTGGCTGGTCATACATTTGAACATGAACTGGCTGTTGCGGTAGATAACGGAATGTTGGGATCTATTGACGCTAACCGTGGCGATTATCAGAACGGATGGGATACAGACCAGTTCCCTATCGACAATTACGAACTGACCCAGGCCATGATGCAGATTATCCGCAATGGCGGTTTGGGTAATGGCGGTACCAACTTCGATGCCAAGACACGTCGTAACTCTACTGATCTGGAAGATATCTTTATCGCCCATATTGCAGGTATGGATGCTATGGCGCGTGCATTGGAAAGTGCTGCTGCTTTGCTTAATGAATCTCCTTACTGCAAGATGTTGTCAGACCGTTATGCTTCATTCGACAGTGGCAAAGGTAAAGAATTTGAAGAAGGCAAGCTGACACTGGAAGATGTAGTGGCTTATGCTAAGCAGAATGGTGAGCCCAAGCAAGTAAGCGGTAAACAGGAATTGTACGAAGCCATCGTCAATATGTATTGCTGATCCGGCCGGGCGGTATTGCACAAGTTTTACCCTTGCAGACCTTTTTTAAATGAGGAGGGCTGTGCAATGAAGTCTGAATGAATTCTGCTAACGGATTATTAAAGAATAAACGGCTGTACACCGTCAGGTGGCAGCCGTTTTTATATTTGTTAGAGGGATATTTTATGAAATAATACTCGCCTATATCGAAAATAATATCTACCTTTGCGGCTGCTAAATTACTAAGTTTATTGAATTTATATGATAAAAAAACTATTATCCGTACTGGTCTTAGTTTTTGCCCTCTCGGGTTCTGTGCTTGCACAGCAATCTATGAGTGACCAACAGGTGTTGGAATATGTGAAGACGGGCATGCAACAAGGAAAAGACCAACGTCAGATTGCTACAGAGTTAGCCCGTAGAGGAGTGACACAAGAACAGGCTAAGCGTGTAAAGAAACTTTATGAACAGCAAAATGGGTCTGCTGATAAAGATGCAAATGCAACGATGCAAAATCGGAACCGTTTGCGTGAAAAGACAAAGACTCAGGAAGATATCTATGTAACAGAGAATTTTACTTTCGACCAACGTTCAGCTGCGGACAGAGTGGTAGGGAAGAACTCGTTGGACAGTGTTTCTGCCAATCGCTATTACGAGGGGATGGGCATGGGCGATATGGAAGATATGCAGAAGGATAAGGTGTATGGACGGGACATTTTTGAAACCAGAAACCTTACATTCGAGCCGAGTGTGAATCTGGCTACTCCTCCTAATTATCGTCTGGGGCCGGGTGATGAGGTAATCATTGATATCTGGGGTACAAACCAGGCTACCATCCGCGATAATGTATCTCCGGACGGATCTATCACGATCCCCGATTTGGGATTAATTTATCTGAACGGTATGACTATTGCCGAAGCCAACCAATATTTGCGTAAAGAACTGAATAAGATTTATGCAGGGCTTGATAATGAACAGAACCCGTCCTCACAAATCAAGGTTACTTTGGGAAACAGCCGGACTATCCAGGTGAATGTGATGGGAGAAGTGTTCCAACCGGGAACTTATGCATTGTCTTCTTTCTCTACCGTGTTTCATGCACTGTACCGTGCCGGTGGTGTGAGCGATATCGGTAGTTTGCGTAATATACAAGTAGTGCGCGGAGGACAGAAGATCGCTACCGTAGATGTGTACGATTTTATTATGAAAGGTAAAATCAATGATGATATCCGTCTGCAGGAAGGCGATGTGATCATTGTTCCTCCATACGAGGCGTTGGTTAGCATAGAGGGTAATGTGAAACGCCCCATGAAATACGAGATGAAAAACAACGAAAGTGTTGCCACATTGTTGAAGTATGCCGGTGGATTCTCGGGGGATGCCTATACCCGTTCTCTCCGCATGATTCGTCAAAATGGAAAGGAGTATCAGATTTATACGATTGATGATATTGATTATTCCGTATTTCAGGTAAAAGATGGTGATGCGCTGACTGCTGAAGCTATTCTGGATCGTTTTGAGAATAAACTTGAAATCAAGGGTGCTGTCTATCGTCCGGGCATTTATCAGTTCGGAGGAACTTTGAATACAGTCCGCCAACTGGTGGAAAAGGCTGAAGGTCTTATGGGTGATGCCTTTACAGGACGTGCAGTGTTGCATCGCGAGCGTGAGAATTTGAAGAAAGAGGTTATTCAAGTAGATATAAAAGGTATCATGGCCGGTACTGCACCCGATGTACCTTTACAGCGTAATGATGTGCTTTATATTCCCAGTATTCATGACTTGGAGGATGTGGGAACTATCATGGTGTATGGTGAGGTTGCCCGTCCGGGTGAGTTCGCTTTTGCCGACAATACGACTTTGGAGGATATTATAATCCAGGCTGGCGGGTTGAAAGAATCGGCTTCTACCGTTCGTGTGGATGTTTCCCGCCGTATCAAGGATAGCAAAGGTACGGAAGCGGTTTCCACCATAGGACAAATGTACTCGTTTTCTCTGAAAGACGGTTTTGTGATAGACGGAGAACCGGGTTTTGTGTTGCAACCGTACGATCAAGTATATGTGCGTAAGAGTCCTGCTTATCAGGAACAGGTGAATGTACAAGTGACCGGTGAGGTTTTATATGAAGGTGATTATGCGCTGACAGAGAAGAGTGAACGTCTTTCCGATTTGATCAAGAAGGCAGGTGGAGTGACTCCGTTTGCTTATATCAAAGGGGCCCGTTTAAGCCGTCGTATCAATGACGATGAACGCAAACGTATGGAAACGGTTCTGGATATAGCCAAGACAGGAAAGGACTCCATTGATGTCAACCGGCTGGACTTGGGAGATATCTATTATGTGGGTATCGATCTGGAAAGAGCGATGCTTAAACCCGGCTCCAGTGCGGATATCGTATTGCGTGAGGGGGATGTGATTGAAATTCCTGAATACAACAATACGGTACGTATCAGTGGGGCTGTGATGTATCCCAATACCGTTTCATTTGAAGATGGCAAGACGTTGAAATATTATATCGAGCAGGCCGGAGGTTACGGTTTCCGTGCGAAGAAGAGCAAGGCGTATATTGTATATATGAACGGTCAGGTGAAGAGAGCGAAGAAAGGTAGCCGTGAGCTGATCCAGCCGGGATGTGAGGTGATTGTTCCGGTGAAGGAAAAGAGCAACTGGTCTTTGCAGAACACCTTGTCCATAGCAACCACCAGTGCGTCATTGGCTACTATGATTGCATCTATTGCTAATATCTTAAAATAGAAACAGTATGGCGGAAGATAAGAATTATACGAATAATAAGGAAAGGCCACGGGAAGACGAGGAGTTGGAAATTGATTTGATGGAGTATGTCCGTAAGTTGTGGGCTGCCCGAAAGGTGCTGTTGAAGGCTGCCGGAATAGGTGCTATTGTAGGGGTGATTATTGCTCTGAGTATTCCCAAACAATATACGGTGGAAGTGACATTGTCTCCCGAATCCGGCAAAAGCGGCGGGGGGAGCCTGTCGGGAATGGCTGCCATGCTGGGGATCGGCGGCATGAGTCTGGGCAGTGAGGCGGATGCGTTGAACGTATCTCTTTTCCCGGATATAGTAGCGTCTACTCCTTTCATTCTGGAACTGTTTAATGCACATGTCACCACGTTGGACGGTGAGGTGGATACTACTTTTGTAGCTTATCTCGACGAGCAGAAAGCTCCGTGGTGGGGTGCTGTGATGGGATTGCCCGGGGCGGCTATAGGTGGGGTGAAATCTCTCTTCTCCGATAAGGAAGAGGAAGAAGGGAATAAGCTGGATCCTTTCCATCTGACAGAAGATCAGGCGAAGAAAGTGGAAGCCATGCGTAAGGCGATTACTGCTGATGTGGATAAGAAAACCGGCATCACCACAGTGACGGTGACTTTGCAGGACCCGATGGTTACGGCCGCCATTACAGATACGGTAGTGGTGAAACTTCAAGAGTATATCACAGCGTACAGGGTCTCTAAAGCCCAGCAGGATTGTGCTTATCTGGAACAATTGTATAAGGAACGCCAGCAGGAGTATTATGTAGCCCAGCAGAATTATGCCAATTACATGGATGCTAACAAGGGGGTTGTTCTTCAAAGTGCTTTGACGGAGAGAGAACGATTGCAGAATGATATGAATCTGGCATATCAGGTGTATAGCCAGGTGGCTACCCAATTGCAGGTGGCACGGGCTAAAGTACAGGAGGCCAAACCTGTATTTGCCGTTGTGGAACCTGCCAGTGTGCCGTTGCTGCCTTCGGGAACCAGCAAGAAGGTGATTCTTGTCGGATTTATTTTCCTGGCAGTGGCGGGCGCTTCTGCATGGATCTTGTTCGGACGTGAATTCTTTGAAAATCTGAAGGCAGGACTTAATGTTCCTCAGGAGGGGATGGAGAAGAAGTGATATAAAGATATTGACCTATAAAAACAGGGTGTATCTCTCATAGGAGATACACCCTGTTTTTATAGGTCAATCTTCGAAAATGTTGTCCTGAACGTTACGATAGTCCTGTGTGCAGTTTTCGGTTTTTTTAATTTCACTGGCAAAAACCAAACAAACGCAGAATCAAAACTGCCTTTAATATAAACTTTGATTAAAGTCGAAATCTGTTTGATAGTCTTTCAATCTCGGATGTTTCTTGTCCTTGTCGGACAAAATAACCTTGTCGGCCGGAAGTCGCCAGTCTATGCCTAGATCGGGGTCGTCCCATGCGATTCCTCCTTCGCTTTGCGGAGCATAATAATGGTCACATTTGTATTGGAACAACACTTCGTCACTTAGTACCGCAAAGCCGTGTGCGAATCCGCGGGGGATAAAAAACTGCCGGTGATTCTCTCCAGTCAATTCTACAGCTACATGCTTTCCAAAAGTGGGAGAACCTTTCCGGATATCTACAGCCACATCCAGTACTGCTCCCTTGATTACACGCACCAGTTTGCTTTGTGTGAAAGGAGGTTTCTGGAAATGCAGGCCGCGTAATACACCATAAGTGGAGAAACTCTCATTATCCTGTACAAATGTAGTCCTGCATACTTTTTCTTCAAATTCACGTCCCGAGAAGCTTTCAAAGAAATACCCTCTTGCATCATTAAAAATACGGGGTTCCAAAATGAAAACCCCGTCTATTGCTGTTTTTATAACTTCCATTATTCTAATCCCAGTTCTTTTATAACTTTCAGTAAATATTGTCCGTATTGGTTTTTAAGCATCGGCTGAGCCAGTTCCTGCATCTTTTCCGGGGTAATCCAGCCTTTTCTCAAAGCTATGCCCTCAAGGCACGCCACTTTCAGCCCCTGGCGTTTTTCAATGACTTCGATGTAGGTACTTGCCTCGGCCAGCGAGTCGTGAGTACCGGTATCCAGCCATGCGAAACCTCTGCCCAATGTTTGTACTTTCAATTCCTTGTCCTGAAGAAATTGCTGGTTTACGGTGGTGATTTCCAGTTCTCCCCGTGCCGAAGGCTTGATATTCTTGGCTACTTCCACTACCTTGTTGGGGTAGAAATAGAGTCCCACCACGGCATAGTTGGACTTAGGTTGGGCAGGTTTTTCTTCAATAGAGAGACAATTGCCATCCTTGTCGAATTCCGCTACGCCATATCTTTCGGGATCACTGACCCAATAGCCGAATACCGTTGCTTTCTTGTCCTCTTCGGCAGCACGTACGGATTCTCTCAACATGGCGGACAGACCGTTGCCGTGGAATATGTTATCACCCAGTACAAGGCAGACGGAATCGTTTCCGATGAATTTCTCGCCGATGATGAAGGCCTGAGCCAGTCCGTCGGGCGAAGGCTGTTCCGCATATTCAAAGCGTACTCCGAAATCGCTTCCGTCTCCTAACAGTCTTTTGAAGCTCGGTAAGTCGTATGGGGTTGAGATAATGAGTATTTCCCGTATGCCGGCCAGCATAAGTACCGATATAGGATAATAAATCATGGGTTTGTCGAAGACAGGGAGCAACTGTTTGGATACTCCTTTGGTAATAGGATAGAGGCGCGTGCCCGAACCTCCGGCTAGTACAATACCTTTCATATCTTTTTATTTTTTATAATGTTCCTACGATTTGAATTAATAGGCGTTTTTCTCGCCCCGGAACATGTTGGTTACTGTTTTTATCATGATGCGGATGTCGAGCAGGAAAGTCCAGTTCTCAATATACCACAGGTCTCTTCTTACCCTGCCTTCCATTTGGGAAAGTTCTTTGGTTTCTCCCCGATAGCCGGTGACTTGCGCCCATCCGGTGATTCCGGGTTTGACAAGGTGGCGCATCATGTATTTGTTAATCAGTTGGGAATATTCCTCTGTATGTTTCAGCATATGGGGTCTGGGACCTACAATAGACATTTCTCCTTTGAAAACATTAATGAATTGCGGCAGTTCGTCCAGATTGCTCTTTCGCAGGAAGTTGCCGAACTTGGTCTTGCGGGGATCATTCTTGGTAGCCTGCAATGAATCGGACAATGCATTCACTTTCATGGAACGGAACTTATAGCATTTAAAAATTTTCCCGTTTTCCCCGTTTCTCTCCTGTTTGAAGAAAATGGGACCAGGTGATGAAATTTTAATAATAAGACCTACAAATAGGTATATAAATGGAAAAATTGTAAGTAAAAACAGAGAGGAAAATGTCAAATCAAATAACCGTTTTGCCAGTCTGTTTACCGGGTTCTGCAACGGTTCGGTACGGATGGACAATACAGGAACTTCACCCAATAATTCCAGTTGCAGCTGACGCTTTATGTAATTACGTACATGAGGTACGCTATAGAAGCGGATCAGATTGTTCTCGCAATAGTTCATGATGGCCAGAATATCATCCTTTCTGCTGGATGGCAGACCGCAGTACAGTTCGTGCACGGTGTTATGAGACAACCATTCAAATAATTGGTTTACAGGACCTTTAAAGGGAATCCCTTTGGGGTAATTAGAGTCCTTCTCATCATAGAAAATGCCTAAAACCCTGTATCCGTAAGTCAAATCGTTCAACGTATGGTATAGCTCCACCATATTGTCCCCGTCACCTATCAGTACAGTGGCGTGCAGGTTCCTGCCACTGCGGCGGAACATTTTCACAAAGAACCGCAATGTCAGCCGCCATCCTATAGCTAAAGGTATGAAAGACAGATAGAAAACAAGCAGATAGATGCGTGAGAAGTTATCTACTTTAATAATGGCCAGCACCGTGAGGAAGATGACTACATGCAAGCTGATTGTTCCTAACAGACGGCCTACAATCTGTTCCGGACGCACTATGCGGTTGTGCAGTATGACCCCAAAGATGGATATGCAGGGAATATAGCACAGGTTGGAAGTCAGCAGGTAGGTTTTCAATGAAATATGGGCTATGGCCTGTGAATCTATTCCTTTCAGAATAAAAAACACAAGTATCATAGAAAGGTTCAACAAGGCAAAATCACCTAATATCGCTACTAGTTTAATTATATCAGAGTTTTCAGTTGTCGGTTGTTTCATGACAAAAAAAATGTTAGTCGTATGCAAATATAGAACATATAAATTAAAACGCAATACTTTTTTTAAAAAATAATACTTATCTTTGCGGTCATACAACGTAAAAAATGAATCATATGAACATCAAGAATAATCACCTCGTTATAATGGCCGGAGGTGTTGGAAGCCGTTTCTGGCCGATGAGTACTCCTGATTATCCTAAGCAATTTATTGATGTACTGGGTTGCGGCCGTACATTGATCCAACTTACGGCTGACCGTTTCCAGGGGATCTGTCCTCCGGAAAATATTTGGGTGGTGACATCAGAGAAGTATGCGGACACTGTAAAGGAGCAGTTGCCCGATATTGCTGATGATCATATCTTGCGTGAGCCTTGCCGTCGCAATACGGCTCCTTGTATAGCATACGTCAGTTGGAAAATAAAGGCACGTAATCCTAAGGCCAATATGGTGGTGACCCCCAGCGACCACATTGTGATGAATATTGCGGAGTTTCAGCGGGTGATTAATTCGGCGATGAATTTTACGGCCGATTCGGACGCTATCCTTACCCTGGGCATGAAACCTACTCGTCCTGAGACGGGCTACGGTTACATTGAAGCTGATCTCAGTGTACCTTCTACCGCCAATAAGGAAGTATTCCGGGTGTATTCTTTTAAAGAGAAACCTGATCTGGAAACAGCCCGGCGCTATATTCAAAAAAATAATTTCTTCTGGAATGCCGGTATTTTTGTGTGGAATGTAAATACGGTGGTGAATGCCCTGCGCGTATATCAGCCTGCCATTTCGAAGGTGTTCGAGCGTTTGCTTCCTTATTATTATACGGACAAGGAGCAGGAAATGATTAACCAGAATTTCCCTTTGTGCGAGAACATTTCGGTGGATTATGCCATTATGGAGAAGGCGGATGAGATTTTTGTCCTTCCTGCCAGCTTTGGATGGAGTGATTTGGGTACTTGGGGATCGTTGCACGAGAATTTGCCGAAAGATGCCCATAATAATACGCAGATAGGTGAGAATATAAAGTTGTATGAAACCCGTAACTGTGTGATTCACACTACACAGGAAAAGAGGGTGGTGGTACAGGGACTGGACGGATATATCGTTGCTGAGAAGAATAACACATTGTTGATCTGCCGGTTGAGCGAGGAACAGCGCATCAAAGAATTCTCGGCGGAGTAAGTATTCTTTCTTGTATATATTTTATTTCTGCATACATGGAGTGTATGCTGTCTGTTATCTGCCGTTCTGTTTGGTCATTTTGTCCTTTGTCATGCCGAAAGGCAGATAGCGGTAGATAGCTATGTGATATGAAATAACTTAGAAGGCCTGCATGAGGCCATTTACAATAAACGAAATGAAAAAAGTTGCTTTAATTTCAGGTATTACAGGTCAGGACGGTTCATTCCTGGCAGAGTTTTTGATTGAAAAGGGATATGAGGTTCACGGTATTCTGCGCCGTTCTTCTTCATTCAACACAGGTCGTATAGAACATCTCTATCTGGACGAGTGGGTTCGTGATATGCAAAAGACCCGTCTGGTGAATCTGCATTGGGGGGATATGACCGACAGTAGTTCGCTGATACGTATCATTCAGGCTGTACAGCCCGATGAAATCTATAATCTGGCTGCTCAGAGCCATGTGAAAGTAAGTTTCGATGTGCCCGAGTACACTGCGGAAGCGGATGCGGTAGGCACGCTGCGTATGTTGGAAGCTGTCCGGATCCTGGGTTTGGAAAAAAAGACCAAGATTTATCAGGCATCTACCTCCGAGTTGTTCGGACTGGTGCAGGAAGTCCCTCAGAAGGAAACGACTCCTTTCTATCCCCGTTCTCCGTATGGGGTGGCCAAGCAGTATGGTTTCTGGATTACCAAGAATTATCGTGAAAGTTACGGTATGTTTGCCGTGAACGGCATCCTGTTCAACCATGAGAGCGAACGTCGTGGTGAAAACTTTGTAACACGCAAGATTACTTTGGCTGCCGCACGTATAGCCCAGGGATATCAGGACAAACTGTATCTGGGAAATCTGGATTCTTTGCGTGACTGGGGTTATGCCAAAGATTATGTGGAGTGTATGTGGATGATTCTTCAGCACGATACTCCCGAAGATTTTGTTATTGCGACCGGCGAGTACCATACGGTGCGCGAGTTCTGTACCTTGGCCTTCAAGGAAGTGGGCATTGAATTGCGCTGGGAAGGCAAAGGGGTGGATGAAAGAGGCATCGATGTGGCGACGGGCAAGGAACTGGTTGCCGTCGATCCTAAGTATTTCCGTCCTGCCGAAGTGGAGCAGTTGCTGGGTGATCCCACTAAAGCCAAAACCTTATTGGGCTGGAATCCCCGTAAGACTTCTTTCCCCGAACTGGTGAAAATCATGGTGAAGCATGATATGAAGTTCGTGAAGAAACTATATTTAAAGGCTCAAATAGCGGAATAATGGAAAAAACAGCCAAGATATATGTAGCAGGACACCACGGACTGGTGGGTTCTGCTATATGGAATAATTTGCAGCAAAAAGGATATACCAATCTGGTAGGCCGTTCTCACAAAGAACTGGATCTGCTGGACGGGCAGGCTGTGAAGGAGTTCTTTGATGAAGAGCAGCCCCGGTATGTCATTTTAGCGGCGGCACATGTGGGCGGTATCATGGCGAACAGTCTTTACCGTGCCGATTTTATTTATCAGAACTTGCAGATTCAGCAGAATGTGATAGGAGAGAGCTTCCGTCACAATGTAAAGAAACTCTTGTTTTTGGGAAGCACTTGCATTTACCCTCGTGATGCCGGACAACCCATGAAGGAAGAGGTGTTGCTGACTTCACCGTTGGAGTACACCAACGAACCATACGCTATTGCGAAGATTGCGGGATTGAAGATGTGCGAAAGTTTTAACCTGCAATATGGAACCAATTACATAGCCGTGATGCCCACGAACCTTTACGGTCCCAATGATAATTTCCATTTGGAGAACAGCCATGTGCTGCCTGCCATGATTCGTAAGATTCATTTGGGAAAATGCCTGAATGAAGGAGATTGGGATGCGGTGCGTAAAGATATGAATCTCCGCCCTGTGGAGGGAGTAAGCGGTTTGAATACGGATGAGGAAATTCTGGCTGTATTGAAAAAATACGGCATCTCCGGACAGGAAGTGACCTTATGGGGTACAGGCAAGCCGTTGCGTGAATTCTTATGGAGTGAGGAAATGGCTGATGCCAGTGTCTATATCATGGAGCATGTGGACTTTAAGGATACATACACACCCGGTTCCAAGGATATCCGTAACTGCCATATCAATATCGGTACGGGAAAAGAAATCACCATCGCTCAATTGGCGGATAAGATTGTCAAAGAAGTGGGCTATCAAGGCAAACTGACTTTTGACGCTACGAAGCCCGACGGCACTATGCGCAAGCTGACGGATGTAAGCAAATTGCATAGTCTGGGATGGCAGCATAAGATTGATATAGAAGAGGGAGTACACCGAATGTATCAATGGTATTTGTCTTAGAAGATGAAGATGCAAGATGATAGATCGTTCGTATGCAAGATGATAGATCTTTCCGGCATAACACATAAAAGTTTCGGGCATAACTTCTTGAAGTTATGCCCGAAACCACCAAAACCTATGCAGACAGATTGACAAAATCTTCTGCCGTTTTCTTTATTCCTTCGGGAGCTTTTTATTTTACTGCTTTCAACGCAGCTTCATAATCCGGTTCCTGGGTTATTTCGGGAACAAGTTCGGTATAAACCACTTTTCCTTCCGGGTCAACCACTACTACCGAACGTGCCAATAATCCTGCCAAAGGACCGTCGGTCATCAGAACACCATATTTTTCAGCAAAATCGGAAGTATAGCGATAATCAGACAAAGGAATAACGTTACTGATCCCTTCGGTGGTGCAGAAGCGGCCCTGGGCGAATGGCAGGTCTTTAGAGATAGCCAACACTACCGTATTGGGCTGGTTTGCAGCCAACTGATTGAACTTGCGTACGGAAGTAGCGCATACACCTGTATCCAGACTGGGAAAAATGTTCAGAATCAGGTACTTGCCTTTACCATCCTTTAATGTATAATTGCTTAAGTCTCCTTTTACCAATGTAAATTCCGGAGCTGAAGTTCCTACTTTTACAAATTCTCCGGCCAATGTCACCGGTGCTCCTTTAAATGCTGTTTTTGCCATAATTTTATTATATTTTAGTTCGATACTGTAATGATAACAAATTTAAATGGAAAAAAGTTCATTCTTTTTTATTTTCTTCCTTTGTAAATCAAGAAACCTACCACTAAAACACCGATAGCAATGAAGCAATATCCTAACTCGTGACTGTATTCGGTTACGGTACTCAATAACTGCTCTTCGGGAACCACTGATTGCAGATAGTAACCGATAGCCGCCAGAATGGCATTCCAGATACCTGCTCCCAGCGTTGTGTACAGCAGGAAAGTGGATAATTTCATCTTGGCCAGACCGGCAGGAATGGAGATAAGCTGGCGGACGGCAGGAATAAGACGTCCGATAAAGGTGGAGAGTGCCCCGTGCTTGTCAAAGTAGTGTTCCGCGTTCTGAACCTTGGCTTCATCAATCAGACACATGTGCCCGAAGCGGCTGTTCGCGAATTTATAAACCAGCGGACGGCCTACGAAATAGGCTATGTAATAATTGATGAGAGCGCCGATATTGGCTCCGATTGTCGCAAATATAACTACCAGAAATACATTCAGGTCACTGTTGCCTCCGGCTGCCTTGTAAGCGGCAGGAGGCACTACCACTTCCGAGGGGAAGGGGATAAAAGAGCTCTCAATGGCCATTAATAACGTAATTGTCCAATAATTCAGGTGGTCCAGACACCATTGAATAAATGCAACTGATTCCATAAAATAATTATAAATAATTGTTTAAGTTTAGCTTGCCTTTGCTGATATCGTCCTTGATTACGCGTATCGCTTCGTTGAATAACTGGTCGGGAAACTGTGCGTTTTCATCAACTCCCAGAGCTGCATACGTATCAGGAAGTTCTTTATTGATTTTAGCCAGATAGTGTATGAACGGACCTGGTTGCTGTAAATAAAGATAGCCATAAATCAGAAAGAAATAAGTGCTATGGGCGTTGTGGGGGAATTCTTTGTTTATTTGCTCAAAATACCGGTTGGCATATTCAAAGAGATGTTCATCGAAGTATTTGGATCCGATTTTGAACAAAATATCCATCCGTTCCTCTTTCGGGGTGAATTCCAGGGCGAGGTTGAATTGTTCCTCCGCCTTGTCGATATTATTCTTTCTTTCCTCCTCGCTGATGTCCTTGCTGCCTGCCATTATCGTGAAAAACTGTCCGGCATAGATACGTGTTTCCGCATCGTTCCCGTTCTGCTTCAGCACTTGGTCCAGATACATATATCCCTCTTCAGGATGTCCCAGGGCTACATGACAGAGGGCTGCGATACTATATATATCGGTTAGCTCGAATGCAGTTATCTCCTGTTTCTGTTTTAGCAGCTTTTGTGTATACTTCATGGCGGTTTCGTAATCCTTCATCTCGAAGTGGAGACCAGCCAATGCCATATAAACGGGAGGTTTCTTCTCTGTCGCCTTTTCCAGACGGAGATAATAGTTGATAGATTCCTTGATATTTGCTGTCTGGCTGTAAAGGAATGCTTTCAAGGTCAATGTCTCTGTGTTGTTTTCATCAATGGCTAATGCGAAATCAAAAGCTTCGTGCGCCTTTTCGTATTGCTCTTGTTGCAGATAGCATTTACCCAGTTCGTTCCAATGCTGAACGGAATAGGGAAACTCGTTCAGAGTCATGTTCAGGTAAGGGATAGCCAAGTCCGGTTTGTTGAAAGTACTGTAATAATCGCACAGCACGTCGCGAAGACGTTGGTTGGTTTCCGGCAGGGTTTGCATGTCGAAATGAGCAAACAGGCAGTCGATCCACTTCTTGGCGTATTCTTTCTGGTTGACGTCAACGTAGTCCAGAATGATGTCTAGCAGCGTATCCAGTTCATACTCCTCGTCCATGGCCAGTTGTTGTAATATCTTATCGGCCTCTTCCATGTGTTCCTCCTCTATCAGCAGGTCGGCTTGCAGGAATCTGAATTCACGGTCGGCAGGGTTGTTGATGAGCTGCATCACCATTTGGGCTTCTTCTTTTTTTCCTAGCAGCATCAAGGAACGTGCCCGGAAAATCAGGGCGTCTATGTTATCAGGGTGCAATTGGATTGCAAGATTTATGGCCTTGTCAGCGTCTTTATGTCTTCCTTTTGAGGCGTAATATTCGGCGATATCGGTCAGTTCATCAGCTTCAAAATAAGCGGGGGTATGGTTTTCCACCATACCCTCGTATCTTGCTAATGCTTCTTTAAATTCCGGGTCTTCAAAGTAAGAAGACATGTCATAGTTCATAAGCTTGTTTTTATTTATTAATTTTGCTCCAGGTATCTTTTAAAGATACGGTGCGGTTGAACACCAGATTTTCTGGTGTAGAGTCTTTGTCCACATTGAAATAACCGATGCGCTGGAACTGCAAGTAATCCAGCGGTTTGGCATCGGCCAGATATTTCTCTACATAGCAGTTGGTTAATACATTCAACGAATCGGGGTTGATCATTTCTTTCATGGCTTCCAGTGCGTCGCAGTTCTTTGCTTCGCGGATAGCGGCCATCTCATCACGCGGGTTCTCCACTTTCCACAGGCGGTCATACAGGCGTACTTCGGCAGGCAGACAGTGTGCACAGCTTACCCAGTGGATCGTACCTTTGATTTTGCGGTTGCTGCCCGGCATTCCTGTTTTGCTGTCGGGATCGTATTCGCAATATACCTCCACCACGTTGCCGTTGTCGTCTTTCTTGCAGCCTGTACATTTCACGATGTATCCGCTTTTCAGACGCACTTCCTGTCCCGGAGTCATACGGAAATATTTCTTCGGGGCATCTTCCATGAAATCGTCGCGTTCTATCCACAACTCGCGGCTGAATTCGATGGTGTGTGTGCCTGCCGACGGATCTTCCGGGTTGTTGACTGCTTCCATTTCCTCCACCTGTCCTTCGGGATAGTTGGTAATGATCAGCTTCACCGGATTGATGACTGCCGATACACGAGTGGCACGGCTGTTCAAGTCCTCGCGGACAGCGCTTTCCAGCAGGGCGAAGTCATTCAGGGCATCGTAAGTGGTATAACCTATCTTGTCTACAAATTTGCGGATGGACTCGGGCGAGTAGCCGCGACGGCGGAAACCGCAGAGAGTCGGCATACGGGGGTCGTCCCAACCGTTTACCAGATGTTCTTTTACCAGAATCAGCAGGTTACGCTTGCTCATCAAGGTGTAGTTCAAGTTCAGTTTGTTGAACTCATACTGATGAGGACGGTTGTCGTCCAGATCTTTACCTTCTTTTACCCAGTCCACGAACAGGTCGTACAACGGACGGTGGGGTACGAACTCCAGGGTACACAGTGAATGAGTTACTCCTTCAAAGTAGTCGCTCTGTCCGTGTGCGAAGTCATACATAGGGTATGCTTTCCAGGTTTCGCCTGTGCGGTGGTGCGGAGTCTTTACCACACGATAAATAATAGGGTCGCGGAAGTGCATGTTGGGGCTTGCCATGTCTATTTTGGCACGGAGCACCATTTTGCCTTCTTCTATTTCACCGCTGTTCATTTTGTTGAACAGTTCCAGGCTTTCCTCGATGGGACGGTTGCGGTAAGGGCTCTCGGTTCCGGGTTGGGTGGGAGTTCCCTTCTGTGCCGCGATTTGTTCGGAGTTCTGTTCGTCTATATAAGCCTTTCCTTCCTTTATCAGATTGACGGCGAAATCCCATAATTGCTGGAAGTAGTCGGATGCATAATATTCGTTTCCCCACTGGAATCCGAGCCATTGGATGTCCTCCTTGATGGCTTCCACGTATTCCATATCTTCTTTGGTCGGGTTGGTGTCGTCAAAACGCAGGTTACATACGCCACCATAGCGTGCAGCTATCCCGAAATCCAGACAGATGGCTTTGGCATGACCGATGTGCAGGTAGCCGTTCGGCTCGGGCGGAAAGCGGGTTTGTACTTTCCCTCCGTTTTTACCTTCTTTCAGGTCGTTCTCAACTGCCTGTTCAATGAAGTTCAGACTTTTCTTCTCTGTAGCTTCTGTAGCGTTCATTTCAGTCATTGTGATATCAATTTTACACTTTTGCTGCAAAAGTACGCATTCTTTTTGGGATATCCTTTATTTCACAGGAATATATCCACCGTTTTTTATAATATTTTGCCCCTCGGGTGACAGGATGTAGTCAATGAACGGGGTCACTTTTTCCTTATTGGCTACATTGTAATAGTAATAAAGAGGGCGTACTACGGGGTAAAGTTTCTTCTTTCCGTTTTCAAGGCTGGGCAGTACATAATGCTTGCCGTCATCATAGGAAACGGCAATGGCTTTCACCCGGGGAGACAAGTAGGCCAGTCCCACATAGCCGATAGCGCCTTTGGTCTGGCTTACAGACTGGATCACGGCTCCGGTGGCGGGCATGGACAAGCTGCTGCTCATGTAGTTCTTGTTCTTCAGGGCGCTTTCTTTGAAAAATTCGTAAGTTCCCGAAGAGGTTTCGCGAGAATAGACAATGATTTTCATATCGGGTCCCCCCAGCTGTTTCCAATTGGTTATCTTGCCGCGGAATATGGCTTCCAGTTGCTGGCGTGTCAGTTGGCTGACAGGGTTGGACGGGTTTACAATGACGGCCAGGGCGTCATACGCTATAATTACCTCCTCCACTTCCTGTTTGGCGGCTTTCAGTTTCATCTTTTCGCTGAATTTGATGGGACGGGAAGCCATAGCGATATCTGTTGTGTTGTCCATCAGGGCGGAAATCCCCACTCCGGTTCCTCCGCCGGTGACGGTTACTCGTCGGTCGGGATCATCTTTCATGAAAATCTCGGCTGTTTCTTGTGATACGGGCAACACCGTGTCACTACCTTTTATGCGTTGCGCGGTAATATTCAGACTACAAGCCAATAGAATAAAAAGAAATAGAGCTTTTAATTGATTCATAAGTTCTTATATTAATTCGTGTGCAAAAGAAACGTTTTCTTGTGTCATTTGTTTTACTGGTGTGTTACGATTCTGTTACGGGTAATATTCGCCGGCCAGGGTGGATTGAATCTGTTCCTGCGGGAAAATGGTAATAAGATCAGGTTTTTCTTTATCTGTAATAAGTTTGTAATATAATTGTAGCAAATACTTCAAGCTTCTTTCATATCACCTTAATATAAAGAGGCTTTTTTTGCATCAGTTATTAAAATAGAAGACTAAAACTGTATGAAACGAGTTTGGGAAAAGATTGTAGAAGGGGTATTGACTTGCAGCGGCTTTATAACGAGCATTACTATTTTGCTGATTGTCGTATTCTTATTTGCGGAGGCTCTGGGACTTTTTAATAAAAAAGTCATAGAAGAGGGGTATGTACTGGCGGTGAATAAAGCCAATCCGGTGCAGGAACTGAGTGCGGCACAAATAAAAGATGTTTTTGACGAAGAGATTACCAACTGGAAAGAGTTGGGAGGACCGGACGCGGAGGTTAAAGTTTTCCGGTTGGAGGATATCACCTCCTATTTCTCGGAGGAAGAGCTGGGAGCCGAGTACGAGAAGGCACCCCGGTGCATCGGCGAGATCGTTGCCGGTAATCCAGGCATCATCGCCTTTGTTCCCTCCAAGTTTATAGAAAAGGATTTTCCGGGGCATCTGCTGAAAGACGAGTCTATTTCTTTTGACGAGGTTTTTGCCGGAAAGGAATGGTTCCCTACGGCTACTCCCGCTCCTCAGTTCGGATTTCTTCCTTTGATTACGGGTACGCTTTGGGTGAGTTTCTTTGCCATCCTGTTCGCTTTGCCTTTCGGCTTGTCGGTGGCGGTGTATATGTCCGAGGTAGCAGACCATCGGACCCGTAGTTTTCTGAAGCCGGTTATTGAATTGCTCAGTGGTATTCCGTCCGTGGTCTATGGGTTTTTCGGATTGATTGTTATCGTACCGCTTATTCAGAAAGTATTTAATCTGCCTGTGGGCGAGACCGGATTGGCCGGAAGTATTGTTTTGGCGATCATGGCACTCCCTACTATCATTACCGTAAGTGAGGATGCGATGCGGAATTGTCCCCGTGCCATGCGCGAGGTCAGTCTGGCATTGGGCGCCACTCGTTGGCAGACTATATATAAGGTGGTGATTCCGTTTTCCATTTCCGGAATCACTTCGGGCGTTGTCCTGGGCATCGGACGTGCCATAGGCGAGACGATGGCGGTGCTGATGGTTACAGGAAATGCGGCTGTGATACCTACCACTATTCTGGAACCGCTCCGTACCATTCCGGCGACTATTGCAGCGGAACTGGGAGAGGCACCCGCCGGCGGCGCGCACTATGAAGCTCTGTTCCTGCTGGGAGTAGTGTTGTTTTTCATCACGATGCTTATCAACTTTAGTGTAGAATATATTTCATCAAGAACAAATAAATAATGTACTAATTTGCCGGTGTGCTAATGATCATGCGGCACACAGCGCAGCCAATGGGTATATTGATAGATTGACAAATGATTAATTAAGTATTTAAAATATGAAGCAAGATGTTTTCCCTGCCCGGCAAGGGGCGCGTAAAAGACGTTCGCAATGGCTGGCATTCGGTATTTTCAAACTGCTGAGTTATAGCATTGTCCTCATTCTGTTCGCCATTCTCGGTTTTATTATATATAAAGGTATAGGAGTAATCAGCTGGGAGTTTCTGACCACGGCTCCCAGTGACGGTATGACGGGTGGCGGTATATGGCCGGCCATTGTAGGTACTTTTTATCTGATGGTGGGCAGTGCGCTGTTCGCATTTCCGGTGGGAGTGATGAGTGGCATTTATATGAACGAGTATGCGCCGAAAGGCAAGCTGGTCCGCTTTATCCGGATGATGACCAATAACTTGAGCGGTATTCCGTCCATTGTGTTCGGTTTGTTTGGTATGGCACTGTTTGTGAAATACATGGGGTTCGGCGACAGCATCCTAGCCGGTTCTTTGACGTTGGGATTGCTTTGTGTACCTTTGGTGATACGTACCACCGAAGAAGCCTTGAAGGCGATTCCCGACAGCTTCCGTGAGGGGAGTCTGGCTTTGGGCGCGACCAAGTTGCAAACCATCTGGCATGTAATCCTGCCCATGGGGATGCCCAACATCATTACCGGACTGATTCTGGCTTTGGGACGTGTGTCAGGTGAAACGGCGCCTATCCTTTTCACTTGTGCCGCTTACTTCCTGCCACAACTGCCACACAGCATTCTGGACCAATGCATGGCATTGCCTTATCACCTTTATGTGATTTCTACCAGCGGAACGGATATGGAGTCACAGCTTCCTTTGGCATACGGTACGGCGTTGGTATTGATAATCATTATTTTAATTATAAACCTGTTGGCTAATGCACTTCGCAAATATTTCTCCAATAAAGTAAAAACGAATTAATAATTTGTCAATGTGCCGATTGGCTGCGCTGTGTACCGCACGGGTATTGGTACATTAGTACATTGACAAATCAGCAAATTATTAAAACATTAAGAATATGAATAAGATAGATGCAAAACATGTAAATTTTTTCTATGGTGATTTTCAGGCACTGAAAGATATAAGCATGACGATTGAAGAGAAAGAGGTGGTGGCTTTCATAGGTCCGTCCGGTTGTGGCAAGTCCACCTTCCTCCGTCTGTTCAACCGCATGAACGACCTCATTCCCGGCTCTCGTCTGGAAGGGGAGATTTTGATTGACGGGAGAAATATATACGACAAGTCTGTGCAGGTGGATGAGTTGCGCAAGAATGTGGGAATGGTATTCCAGCGTCCCAATCCGTTTCCGAAGAGCATTTTCGAGAATGTGGCCTATGGGCTTCGGGTAAATGGGGTGAAAGATAATGAGTTTATCCGCCACAGGGTGGAGGAAACCTTGAAAGGAGCCGCGTTGTGGGATGAAGTGAAGAATAAGTTGAAAGAGTCTGCGTTTGCTCTGTCCGGCGGTCAGCAGCAACGGTTGTGTATAGCCCGTGCCATGGCCGTATCTCCTTCGGTGCTGCTTATGGACGAACCGGCTTCGGCACTGGACCCTATCTCTACAGCCAAGGTAGAAGAGTTGATTCATGAGCTGAAAAAAGAATATACCATCGTTATTGTCACTCACAACATGCAGCAGGCCGCGCGTGTCAGTGACAAAACAGCCTTCTTCTATATGGGCAATATGGTGGAATATGATGATACGAAGAAGATATTTACGAATCCGGGCAAAGAAGCGACCCAGAATTATATTACGGGACGTTTCGGATAAAGCATTCATCACAGCGTTGCACAATGGGAGATAAGATAAAAATGGAATTTATGTACCACAGCTCGATGCAGGCTTGTTTGCTTTTCAGATGTAATGGGTACGGATTTGCCTTTTTATTCTTCTGTCCGGAAAATTAAAATCAGTGTGAATCTGCGCAATCTGCGGTGAAAGAAATAATAATAAACAAAACAAGAATTAAGAATATGGTGAAATTTATAGAATCAGAACTTGTATCACTGAAGAAGGAAGTGAACGAGATGTGGACATTGGTTTACAATCAGCTGGACAGGGCAGGAGAGGCTGTGCTGACCTTTAACCGTGACCAGGCACAGCAAGTCATTGTCCGTGAGAAAAGGGTGAATGCGTTCGAGTTGAAAATTGACAGTGATGTAGAGGACACTATCGCTCTATACAATCCGGTAGCCATTGACCTGCGTTTTGTGCTGGCCATGTTCAAAATAAACAGTGATTTGGAGCGTTTGGGAGATTTTGCCGAAGGCATAGCCCGTTTTGTGGTAAGAAGCGAGGAAACAGTGCTGGATAGTGAACTGCTCCACAGTCTGCGTATAGAAGAGATGTTGAGACAAGTGCTCAGTATGCTCGAAATGACCAAGAACGCATTGAATGAAGAAAATTTGGAATTAGCCCTCAATGTATTCAGTAAGGACAACTTTCTGGATGAGATAAATGCGGCTGCCCCTGCCGTGCTTACAAAATATCTGGAAACACATCCCGATAATTTCCTGACTTGCCTGGAACTCGGCACCGTTATCCGTAAGCTGGAACGTGCCGGAGATCATATAACTAATATCGCTGAAGAAATTGTTTTCTTTATAGATGCAAAGGTACTGAAACACCGCGATAAAGTGGACGAACATTTCTTGGGAAAAGAAAAAACTCATTAAAATGCTGTTTCAAATTAAACTTTTGCTATCTTTGTATATGTAATGAGGCCGATAAAGAGCATTTTGAATAATAATCTGCCAAAAAAGACAGAAATTTCTAAAAACATGTTGTATGGCATAGTTTTTTATTTGGCTGGTTTAAAAAAAGGCTCCATATTTGCATCGTTATCCTGAAAACAATCTTTTTACCTTAAAAAAAAACTAATACCTATTGAAAA